>JACCEA010132175.1_pt1 | contig 35502 bp, 36 predicted proteins | sample 7449851 | NCBI WGS metagenome assembly JACCEA01 (sample SAMN15323453, study PRJNA562643) | freshwater metagenome | isolation source: river surface water | place: USA:Blue River Watershed | collected 2017-08-18 | reverse complement strand
TATTGGTTCCTGTGATAGCCGCTAATTTGGTTTTCTCAACAGTAGTATAATCGTTGCTTGATAATTCTTTACCTGTTACTTTGTCTACTTTGTTTGCCAAATCACTATTTACATCTGCAGTATTAGCTTTTAAAGCTACCGAAGTAGTAGTTGCAAACGAACTTAAATCTTGATCACCTGTATTGGTTCCTGTGATAGCCGCTAATTTGGTTTTCTCAACAGTAGTATAATCGTTGCTTGATAATTCTTTACCTGTTACTTTGTCTACTTTGTTTGCCAAATCACTAGTTACATCTGCAGTATTAGCTTTTAAAGCTACCGAAGTAGTAGTTGCAAACGAACTTAAATCTTGATCACCTGTATTCACTCCAGAAATTGCAGCTAATTTGTTTTTTTCAACTGTTGTATAATCATTAGTTGACAAATCTTTACCGGTCACTTTATCAACTTTCGTAGCTAAACCAGTTACTACATCAGCAGTATTTGCTTTTAAAACAACAGACGCAGTTGAAGCTAACAAACTTAAATCTTGATCGCCTGTATTGGTGCCTGTGATAGCAGCCAATTTTGTTTTCTCAGTAGTAGTATAATCGTTGCTTGACAATTCTTTTCCTGTTACTTTGTCTACTTTAGTATTTAATGCAGTTTGAGTTGCTGTACTTAAAGGTTTATTTAAATCACTAGTATTATCGACATTCTGCAATTGCAAATTGGTTTTTGCTCCGATAACAGTTGTGGCATTAGTCCCACCATTAGCTATTCCTACTACCCCTGAAACAGAGGCTGCTGAATTAGCCGCCAAAGCAAAAGGCACATAAGTTAAAATTTGGTCACTTATTAATTCAAACGAAGAACAATTCCCTGTTTGATCAACACTCACTTTTAAATATTTATTTGGGTTTGACCAAACTACAGCGTTAAATGAATTAGCATATCCTCCAGTTTGAGTGCCATTACCTATAACTAAATTCACCATTCCATAATCATCGGTTGTAACTGTCATTTTTTCTTGGTATTCAGTTGACGAGTTATCATCTACAATACTAAATTGCAAACAAATGGGTTTATTAGAAAGTGGAGCATTCGAATTTTTAATCCCTGGTACAGACTCACCCGTAGTACTATAAATTACAGCTTGATACGTGATTCCGTTATTTTGAGCAAAAGTAACTGATGTTACTAGTACCACTAGTAAGAGTAATATTTTTTTCATAGCAAATTAGTTGTTAACGTTAAAATGAAGACCAAAAACAATTTGGTTAATTGAAATAGTCAAATATTCTTTGGTAGTCAAATTAGGATTAAAAGTAACTGAATGGTTGTAGCCTAAAGACAAATAACCGTAATCTTTAATCTTGTATTTGGCTTTGAAACCAATGTAAGGAAGCATCTTTAATCCGGAAAACTCGCCATTCGAACGAATATCATTTACAGCGCCATTGGTTGTTTGTTTTCCATAGACGATGGTAGAAAAATTCATACCTACTAAAGGGACTAGTTTAAGTTGGTTAATTGAAATAAATTCATATTCAAAACCCGCTCTTAGTCCTAGATATTTCGTATTCCATTGGTAGGAATTAGCTAAAGTTCCTGCTAAAGCATTGTAATCATTAAGACCCAACCCAAAAGTATAATGTAATTTTTCTTTGGAAGACGGAAGTAAATACGCTATTTCATAGGCGTTACCTGTACCTGATTGTAAGGGAGTGCCAACATAAGCTTCCGGATTTTTAAGATTAAATTGCGTAAAATTTGTGGCAGCAGTAAAAGACATTTCTTGTGAGCTAACAGTATATACAGTTAGCAGCACCAGCAGTGTTAGTAGTTTTTGTTTCATTTGGATTGGATTATTTGAGTTGTATAGTTGTAATTGGACGCCGATAATTTGACTAGGTATTCATTTTGAGAAAATTGAAGATGATCAAGCGTTAAAATATTTTGTGTGGCTTCTTTTTGCTCTTTGTAAACCAATCTTCCAAGTAAATCAAAAATAGTAACTGTGATTAGTCCGATAACTGGTTTAGAAAATTGAAAGTGAATCTGATCCACAAATGGATTGGGATACGTAATTGTCAAAATTTCATTTCTTAACGAATTGGGTACTGATTTAAAAATGAGACTTTGTTGAAAACCTTGTCCAACAAATACATTAGAGAATTTATAATTTCCAATCGTACTTTGTTGTCCAATGGTTTGTTTGATTAAAATTCCAGAAGATAGTAAATTGGAACCACCTTGAGTAGAAAGCATTTGGTGATGTAATTGTTGACTATGGACAGAAAATCCAATAAATAAAAGTAAGAGTTGTTTCATACGCTGGGGAGATTTTAAGCAATAGTACAACAACCCATGTGGATAGAAAATAGTCCCATCAAGTGTTCTCCACTTTTTACCCTTTTAGATAACAACTTTTAATATTATAGTAACTTAAAATACAGTATAAAATTTCGTTTTTAACTTTTTAGTAACTACTAAAAATATAATTGGACAGCACTAATTCAATATTAAATAATCTATTAATTACTAAATTCTAACTATTAATGTAGTACATTTGGTCACTCCCTTCAATCAAAATGAATAACCGGATACCCTACCGTTTATAGAAAATTAATTAATTCTAAATCAAATGATAGCGAATTTAATCGTTTCGTTTTCTGGACTTGTAGGATTTATTACGGTGTTTTTAATTCTGTTGCGATACAAATCGAATAGAATTACTAATATTTATTTAATAATCGTCTTTTTGATTATATCAATTCGAATGTCAATAATTGGCATATTTTCACTGGAATATAATTCTATATTAACACTCATACTCAGTAAGTACAACAACCTACTAATAGTTATAGTGCCTTGTATGTACTTGTATTTTGATAACTTAATCAAAGATGATAAAAATTTTCGAACACGAAACTCAATCCATTTTGTCATTCCATTGGTATTTAATATTATTGACTATGCGAATGATAATCAATATTTAAATATTAATAATGTCAATTATTATTATTCCTCTTTTTTTGCATTGTATTCAATTACATATTTTTTATTAATGTATCTTCTGCTTAAATTTAATGTATGGAATAGACAAGGTGAAATTGGTGTTGCAATCAAACAAAATCAGCTTCTGAAAAATTGGAGTTTCTATTTGTTTTCAGTTATAGTAATAGTGGGAGTACGACTGATCATTACACTTTTTTGGGAGATCAACAATCATTCCTATAATTTCGGGGTTAGTTATCTTTGGGTTTCGGCTATTTTTTGGTTGATATTGTATTTTAAAATTATCGTTTCACCGGAGATCTTATATGGCTACTCTTTTTTAATAGCTACAATAAGTGAAAATAAAAAAGCGGATAAGCCTGCTTTATCATTTTGGTCAATTAAAACTACTAATACTATAACCAACCTACAAGACAATCAATTGAATACCAAGATCGAAAAGTATGTATTGGAATATATGGAATCGATTGACCAATTCTCTTTTAATAATCAAGATTTTAGACAAATGGGCTTTTCTTTAGCTGATTTGTCAATTAAATTGAATATTCCTAAAAGTCATATAACATTTATATTCAAATACCATTCAAAAATATCATTTTCGGAGTATAAAAAAATTGTTCGAATTCATGATAGTTTAGGTTTGATTAAAGAAGGTTTTTTGGTAACCAATACATTTGATTCACTAGCTAAAGAAGTAGGTTTTAAATCGTATAACACCTTCTTTGTAAGCTTTAAAGATTATACAGGAGATACACCTCAGGAATATTTAGTCAAGTTGTCAAAAAACAAAAACTACTCTTAATTTCATAAAAAAAGGTTCAACTCATGTTGAACCTTTTTTTATGAAATATTGTTATTTACTTCTTGTAATATTTTCGGTATTTAGGATACGAAATTGCTCCTAAAATAGAAATTGCGACTAAAGATTGCCAAATCCAGCTTAACGATTTAGCTTCACCGCTAGCATACGAATGCAAACCAACTAAATGGAAGTTTACACCATAATACGTAAATAAGATCGATACAAAGGCAAACATACTCATCAAATTAAAAATCCATTTTCCTCTCAAAGCAGGAACAAATCGTGCATGAATAACAAATGCATACACCATAATACTAATTAAAGCCCAAGTTTCTTTTGGATCCCAACCCCAGTAACGTCCCCAACTCTCGTTAGCCCATTGTCCTCCTAAGAAGTTACCAATAGTTAACATAATCAATCCAATAGTCAGCGCCATTTCGTTAATATAAGTTATCTCCTGAATGTTCAAATCCATTTTGGCTTTGTTCTTTTCATTGGTAAACAAAATCAATACTAAAGAAACCAAACCTAAAATCATTCCCAATGCAAATGGACCGTAACTCGCCACAATTACTGCAACGTGAATCATTAACCAATACGAATTCAGTACGGGCTGTAAATTTGCGATTTCTGGATCAATCCAGTTTAGAGATGCCGACCATAAAATCATTGCTGTAACAAAAGCGGATGAAGCAACCGTCAATTTTGATTTTCTATCAAAGGCTAATCCAAAGAACATGGTTGCCCAAGCTATATATATAATAGATTCATAGGCATTACTCCAAGGAGCATGTCCAGAAATAACCCATCGCGCAATTAACCCTAAAGTATGTAAAACAAACAATAATCCAATAGCAACATGAATCACATTAATACTAACTCGTAATGCTTTTCTTGATTTATAAATGTCAACAATACACAATAATAACATTAAAACCGCTGCTATCAAATACCAATAGGATAAGTTTTTAAACATATCATATTTATTGTATACAATCTCCAAATCAATTTTGTCCTCAGAAGGCATTACTGTACTTCCAAACTTCTTTTGGAAACCGTTCAAACTGGCTAATAATTCATCAGCTGATTTATAATCATTTGTGGTAGCAGCATTGCTTAAAGTGCCAAAGTACAAAGGTAAAATACTCTTCGTATAGGTGGCATCCATTCCTTTCATACCGGATTCATTCAACTCTAAATAGGAAATCCATTTACTATTAGGATCATTCGGAATAGGAAATATTTTCAAGATTCGTCCACTTAAAGCCGATTCCATTAAATTTACTTTCTTATCCGTTTCGATGAAATCCATTTCAAATTTATTTGGATTCGCACTTTTAAATGCGGTCTCTAAATAAGGCGTTAATTTGTAATTTCCTTTGGCATCAAAAAACGAAACAAAAGGTGCTAATTTTTCTCCTTTATTAATTCCAATAATCTTACGGATACTATCATTGCTAACATTAATATAAATAATAGGCACCTGAATCCAAGCACTAGCATATTGTGTCATCGACAAGAAAGCCTGATCTGAATTCATTCCTTTGTAGGTATCCGAATGACTCACTTTTCGTAATAATTCAGATGAAAAGGTGTTGATGGGTTTCATTCGACCTCCAGCATCTTGAATAATCAAACGTCCAAATTGAGCAGCATGTGCTTCTGAAACCTTGAATTTAGTAATCAAAGAGTCTATTTCTTTTGTAGATGGCATTTTCTGAATATGACCCGAATGATTGTTTTTGTCCGTTGATTCGGCATGAGAATGACCAGCATGTTCAGCATGATTGTGTTCTTGAGACCAAGTATTCAGACTCAACATCATAATCAAAATGGTGATTAATTGTGATTTTTTAATTTTTACAGATTCTAATTTTCGTTTCAAATCGGCAAAACGAGAATATTTAGTAAACAAAATGGCCATCATAGCAATGTACAATAAAAAGTACCCTAAATAAGTAATATTCGTTCCCCAAAAATCATGATTTACAGACAATACCGTTCCTTTTTCATCAGGATCAAAAGACGATTGAAAAAAACGAAAACCTTTGTAATCCAATACGTGATTCATGTAAATTTGAGCATCAAAAGTTTCCAATGAATCTTTCACCGTTACTTGACTTTCAAAAGCCGAATAACTCTTCTCTGTTCCAGGATATTTAGTGGCAATGAAATCGTTAAGCTGAATTTTAAAAGGAAGTACATACGCTTTGCTGCCAAAAAAGAAAGAATAATCTTTATTGCCAATTTTTACCGTTTGCGGTTCGCCAATTTTTCCTTTAGAACCTAAAATAGTGACTTCTTTTTCTTGACCTTCTGCTTTAATTTTAAGTACTAAAGCATCTTCGTGAGTCTTGGCTTTGAAATCATTATTTGATTCATAAGCCATAATTCCTTTTGTAGCAGGATCTGGAAATACAAATCGTTTTTCTCCAATAGTGTACAACGAGCGCATCATCAAAGGTTGTTCAATATCTTTCTCCACTTTACCTTGTAATTTGTCAGCCATTCGCATAAAATTACCTTCAAAAGGCGTTTGTATTGTTGGATTTGCTCCTTTTGTATTGATGTTAATGGCACCCTCTGTAGGTTTGTTTAATGCAAATAACACATTATGAATATTCTGTACTTCGCCTTCTTTCAAGAAATGTTCTTCACGTCCACCCTCGCCTGCTTCAACTAATTTAAGGTACAAAGTCCCTTTAGCATCTGGCTGAATTTTTTGTTTGGCACCCATAATATAATTCACATACGACACTTCAAACGGCGCATCAGCGAACTCACCTGAAAGCTTGAAATTATTATTGGTTACTGGAGATAATAATAACGGTTTATCAAATACACGACGTTTCATTTCGCCTTTGTATTCGCCATCTACAAAAACAGTTAAGAATGTTTTATCTGAAAACACTTGACTTTCAGTAGCGCCTTCGCGAATAGGCATCATTCCTTCATAACTAATATAACGTGTAATAAATGCTCCTAATAATATAAAGATGAAAGCCAAATGCAGCATTAAAGTTGCCCATTTTTCTTTTTTTAACAATTGGTACCGTTTGATATTTCCAAAGAAATTGATCATAAAAAACACCATAATTACTTCAAACCACCAAGCGTTGTAAATCCAAATGCGTGCAGTGTCAGTATTGTATTTACTTTCGATGAAAGTTCCTGCTCCCATGGCGACTGCAAAAACTATAAAAAGTAGTGCCATCAAACGGGTAGAGAACAAAATTGAGCTTATTTTTTTATCCATTAGTGAGGAATTATATTGTATATAAAGTGTCGCAAAAGTACTTAAAAATGTTGACTTCTATAAACAGACAGTTGTTAATTTAATCCAAAATTAATATCCTTTACATCTTCATTTTTTTGCTAAATTTGCCCTTATGACTAAAGTAAGTATCATCGGTTCTGGAAATGTTGCCCAACATTTGATTCAGGCTTTTCAATTGAATAGCCAAATTGAATTGATTCAGGTATTTGCCAGAAACAAAGAAACGATCACTCACCTACTCGATGCGGATAAAATTACATCGGATTACAACCATTTACTCCCTGCAGATTTATACATCGTTTCGGTATCAGACGATGCAATTGCTGAGGTTTCATCGCAACTACCTTTTGAGAATCAATTAGTAGCACATACTTCAGGAACATTTCCTTTGGAGTCTTTAGATGATAAAAATCGGAAAGGAGTTTTCTATCCGCTACAAACGTTTTCTAAAAATAAAGCCGTGGATTTTAAAACCATTCCCCTTTGTTTGGAAGCCGAAAACAAAACGGATTTACAACTTTTACAAAAAATAGCGCATTCTATTTCTAACGCAGTTTATGAAATTAGCTCAGAGCAACGAAAAGCGTTACATATAGGAGCCGTTTTTGTCAATAATTTTGTCAATAATTTGTACCAAATAGGAAATGAAATTTGTGAAAAAAATCAGATTCCTTTTGATATTCTAAAACCGTTGATTCAAGAAACAGCTAATAAGATTGTGACACTTTCACCAAAAGAAGCACAAACAGGTCCAGCAAAACGAAACGATCTCAAAACAATTAAAGCGCATGAACAGTTTTTAACTGATGAAAACCAGGCTACTATTTATAAACTACTAACTCAATCCATACAAAATAATGGCAAAAAGCTATAAAGAAATAATGAACGACATCACCACATTCATCTTTGATGTGGATGGTGTACTCACTGATGGTTCTGTTTTTGTTTCCACAGACGGAGAAATGTTACGAACGATGAATATAAGCGATGGATATGCATTAAAATCAGCAATTGATTGCGGCTACAATGTATGTATCATCTCAGGTGGTAGTAACGAAGGGGTTCGTGTGCGTTTGCGCAATTTAGGCATTACTGATATTCATTTAGGAACACCTGATAAAGTCGCTACTTTTGATGAATACACTGATATATATAATATTAAGCCTGAACAAGTCTTGTATATGGGAGACGATATTCCTGATTATCACGTGATGAAATTGGTTGGTTTGCCTACTTGTCCACAAGATGCTTGTCCTGAAATAAAAGGCATTTCGACTTATATTTCGCATAAAAATGGAGGAAAAGGCGCCGTTCGCGATGTGATTGAACAGGTGATGAAAGTGCAAGGAAAATGGATGGGAAATTTTGACGGAAAACACGATTAAAAACACACAGATGCTTGCAACTAAATTAGCCCAATATTCTTTAATTTTAGCTTCGGGTTCACCAAGACGCCAACAATTTTTTAAAGATTTGGATTTGGAATTTGAAATTCGACTTAAAGAAATCGAAGAAGTGTATCCTCCTGAATTAAAGGCTGGCGAAATCACCAATTATTTAGCTGAGTTAAAAGCCAGTGCTTTTGAAGGTGAACTAAACGAAAATGAAATCCTTATTACAAGTGATACGATTGTTTGGCATAACAACAAAGCTTTGGGTAAACCTAAAGATGAAGAAGATGCTTTTACTATTTTGAAATCGTTATCCAATGCGACGCATGAAGTTATTACTTCAGTTTGCTTCAAAACAAAAGAGAAATCGGAAATCATTTCTGAAATTACAAAAGTCACATTCAATACTCTGAGTGATGAAGCAATTCGGTATTATTTAGCGCATTATAAACCGTATGACAAAGCAGGTGCTTACGGAATTCAAGAATGGATTGGTTTTATTGGTGTAGCCAAAATAGAAGGTTCGTACACCAATGTCATGGGAATGCCAACAGATAAAGTTTACGACTATTTAAATAATTTAGACAATTAACATATGGATTTTTCATTTATTAACGATTTTGCACGTGAAGCTATTGGCACCGGAATTGTTTTAATTCTTTTGGTGGTATTACGAATCATCACTACTAAATTAGTTCGTCGTTATGCTCGTTTAAGCCAAACAGTCGAAAGAAGAACCAACTTGGTTATCAAATATTTTCACTTACTAATTAATATCCTATTAATTGTAGCCTTAATCATAATTTGGGGAGTTGATGCCAAAGATATCATTATTGCAGTTTCCTCAATTGCAACAGTAGTTGGTGTAGCTATGGTAGCGCAATGGTCTATTTTAAGTAACATTACCTCAGGAATTATTTTGTTTTTTTCCTACCCATTTAAAATTGGTGATACCATTCATATTCACGATAAAGATTTTCCTGTGATTGCAGAAATTGAAGATATTAGTGCTTTTTATATCAGCATGATTAATAAAGAAGGGGAATTAGTAATTTATCCCAACAACTTACTGTTACAAAAAGGAGTTTCAATCGTAAATCATGATTATAAACCTACTGATTTTACCGATTAAAGAATCCTAAATACTAACGAGAAAACCAATCAAAGATGAAGGTAAAAACCAAAATTTGGAAAAAAAGTTATACTTGGGTACTCGTTATTAATGCCATTTATATCTTGTTATTTTATTTCATAATGCAGTTATACGCCTAAATTATGCAATTATTTGATTGGATTATACTCGTAATAACATTACTATTTATAGTGATTTACGGCGCTTGGAAGACAAACGGAAGTAAAAATGTGCAAGACTATATTTTGGGAAGTAACGAAACCCCTTGGCACATTGTAGGACTTTCAGTAATGGCGACTCAAGCCAGTGCTATTACCTTTTTATCGACTCCAGGTCAAGCGTATCATGACGGAATGGGTTTTGTCCAATTCTATTTTGGCTTACCCATCGCAATGGTGATTGTTTGTGTTACTTTTATCCCTATTTATCACAAATATAAAGTATACACTGCCTACGAATATTTAGGCAAACGATTTGATTTACGTACCCGTTCTTTGGCTGCTTTTCTTTTCTTATTTCAAAGAGGTTTAGGAACAGGATTAACCATTTATGCACCCGCCATTATTTTATCGGGATTATTGGGTTGGAACATCAATTATCTCAATATTATCATTGGTGTATTGGTTATTATTTACACCGTTACTGGCGGTACCAAAGCAGTGAACGTAACCCAAAAACAACAAATGTTTGTCATATTAACAGGGATGTTAGTTACCTTTTTCTGGATTTTATATTATTTACCAAATGATATGACTTTCAGTAATGCCATGCATATCGCTGGTGCCAATGACAAAATGAATATTGTCAATTTTTCTCTTGACCCAGAAGAAAAATATACCTTTTGGAGTGGAATTACGGGTGGATTTTTCTTGGCTTTGGCTTACTTTGGCACAGACCAATCTCAAGTAGGTCGCTATTTGTCTGGAAAATCAGTCAAAGAGAGCCAAATGGGATTGCTGATGAACGGATTTTTAAAAGTGCCTATGCAGTTTTTTATCCTATTAACTGGCGTATTAGTTTTTGTATTCTTCCAATTTAATCCAGTTCCGTTAAATTTTAATCCAAACAACAAAATCATAGTTGAAAATTCTCCCTACAAAAAGGAATACAATTCCTTAGAAAAAAAATTGGATTTAGTTTCTGAAGACAAAAAAGTAATCAACCTATTGTATATTGACCAACTCAATCAGGATTATGACAATCCGATTCTTAGAAAAGAAATGATTGCACTTTCAAACAAAGAAAAGGATTTAAGGGATCGAGCCAAAGAAATCATTTCGAAAGCTGATATCCACAGTGAAACTAACGATAAAGATTATGTTTTTTTTCACTTTATTTTGAATTATTTACCCAAAGGACTAATAGGGTTGTTATTAGCGGTTATCATTTCTGCTGCCATGTCATCAACCGCTTCGGGATTGAATGCATTGGCATCCACAACAACCATCGATATTTATAAACGTAATTTAAGGGAAGAAAAAACAGACAAACATTATCTAAATGCGAGTAAACTATTTACATTGTTCTGGGGAATTATTGCCATTCTTTTTGCTTGTATTGGCACTTTATTCGAAAACTTAATCCAATTGGTGAACATCATTGGGTCCATATTTTACGGGACTGTTTTAGGAATTTTCTTGGTTGGAATTTACTCAAAACGAATTCAATCTAATGCGATTTTTTATAGTGCCGTAGTAAGCCAAATCACCATATTTATCATTTACTATTTTGCCATATATATCTACCCAAGTGGTGAAGAAAGATTAGGCTATTTATGGCTTAATTTCATTGGGGCCACTTTGACAATTGTTTTGGCTTGGCTGCTAGAAAGGTTGGTATTTAAAAATCAGAAAGACTTTGAAGCATAAAAAAATCCCGTTTGAAATTTCAAACGGGATTTTTTTCAATGTGAAGTATTTATTTCTTGCTCCATTCAGCAATACTATCTTTATTCATTTTTACATAATCTTGATTCTTAGCTTCTTCTGCAGCTTCCAAAGATAATTTAGCTGTTTCAATCGCTCCTGACTTATCACCTTGTTTGGCTTGAATCAATGATTTTAAACGTAAGAACCAAAATGGTTTTTCTTTGCTCAAATCCAAGGATTTATTAATGTACACTAAGGATTTGGCTAAATCAACATTCGATTGATATAAAAAATTAGCAGCAGAATAATAATCATTAGCAGTTGGACCCGCTAATACTTTTTCAATACTTGTCATTGCCGTTTTTTGTGTAGGTACTTCAAATTTTAAAGCAACGTATGAATTCTCCCAATAGATTTCTAAAAACGCAGACGAAGTGTCTAAACCTGAGATATTAATCGTTAAACTTTCTACTGGTTTTGATAACGCTTCTTCCTTAACGGTCGTTCTAAGCGCTACATTGGCTTCGTTAAATTCTTGAGGCAAACCCCAGTTATCTGTTGTAGTATAAAAAATAACATCCCAACTTTCAATTCTTGGAACTGTGTACAATGCATACTTCCCTTTTTTCAACGTTTTTCCGTCAATGATTACATCATCACTAAAAGAAACCGTTGTATTTTCATTGGCACCTGTTCTCCAAAGTTTACCAAAAGGAACTAAATTTCCAAAAACTGGTCTTCCTTTTGCTCCAGGACGAGAATAATTCAATTCTACCTCAGTTAATCCAACCATTTGATTCACAACTGCTCTTGGACTTGCTTGTGGTGTTTTAATTTGTGCCTGTGCAACAAATTGAGAAATTAATACGGCTAATGCAAAAATTATTTTTTTCATAGTTTTATTTTTAATTAGTTTTCAAATTTACAAATTCAAACGAAGGATTACTGTTAATTGCTACTTAAATTTATTTTAATGCTTTTACACTAGTCGCATTCAATTCTTTAAAATGATTGATAATTACATCTGCATCGGCTAAATTTTGGTCTTTAGAGTGTTCGCTAATGTAGCCCACACAAAAAATTCCAGCTGCTTTGGCTGCTTTGACTCCATTAGTACTGTCTTCAATTACAATACAACTTTCTTTCGGTGCAACCGACAAAGAAGCGGCATGTTCAAAAATAGCAGGATGTGGTTTGGATTTTGGAAAATCTTCACCACTTACAACATGAGTAAAAAAATCATGCAACCCAAAACGACTAAAAACGCGATCAATCGTCACTTTCGAAGCTGAAGAGGCCAAAATCAATTGAATTCCGTTTTGATGTAAATCTTCAATTAAAGTGCGAACGCCTTCCAATAATTCCAAATCTTCTTTGGTATCAAAAGCATCATTAAAAATACTTCTTTTTCGCTGAATCAAATCTTCTACCTCATGCTCTAATTGAAATTGCTCTTTTAGAGTTTGAAATGTATTTCGGGTAGAAAATCCAGTAAACGAAGTGTACATAGCTTCTGTCACTTCAATATTCAATTCCTCAAATTGTTTGAAATAGGCATAGCGATGAACCGGTTCGGTATCCACAATTACTCCATCCATATCAAAAATCGCCGTCTGTATCATATTTTTTCTATTCACTAATTACTATTCACTAATCACTCTATCCAATAAATAACGAATCACCGTTTCGGCAGCATACAAACCAAACAAACCAGGCATATAGCTATTAGTACCGTAAAATGATTTTTTATAATTCTTTCCGTCAGTAGTTTTTAAACTGCTTTCATCCTGAATCTCTGAAGAGAAAACCACCTTCACTCCTTTATCAATCTTTACTTCCTTCAAACGTCTTTTAATGGTACGCGCTAAAAAACAATTCTCCGTTTTACTAATATCCGAAACTTTCACTTTAGCCGCTTCCATTTTACCCCCAGCACCCATACTGCTGATTACTTTAACTCCTTTTCGTTTGGCAGCGATAATTAAATTCAATTTGGGCGTCACACTGTCAATGCAATCCAATACGTAATCAAATTCAGGGGAAACCAATTCAAAAGCGCGCTCTGGTGATAAAAATTCTTGGATTCGAGTCAGTTGTAATTCGGGATTAATATCCATCAAACGGTCTCCTACAATAGTAATTTTAGGTTGTCCCACTGTCGAATGCAATGCAGGTAATTGTCGGTTAATATTAGTAATATCCACTACATCTCCATCAACAATTGTCAATCGCCCCACTCCTGCTCTTGCTAAAAATTCAGCCGCAAATGAGCCTACTCCGCCCAAACCAACAACTAATACATTTGCATTTTGTAATTTGTCTAATCCTTCTTTTTTAAATAATAATTCGGCTCTTTCTGTCCACTTTGCCATGATTGTGTTTATTTGGTTATTCGTTTATTTGGTTATTTGTTCTGACTCAAAAACCTTTCTAAAATTGGTATTCACTAGTTCTTTAATTTGGGCTACTGTTAGTCCTTTATATTGTGCAGCTAATTCATATACTTCTTGAATCGTTTGTTCATCCGTATCAGTTTCCAAGAAAAATCGGTCGTTGGGCATAGCACTAAAAACCGATTCTAATTGAGGCATTCGCAACAAATACTTTCCAAAAGAAATGTAACATCCGTTGGCTAGTAATTCATTGGCAACTTGTTTATTTTTAGAAAATCCGTGAATCAAAAAAGGAACGGAAATTTTCAATTTCTTTTTAATCGCAATTAATTCTTGAAAAGCGGCTACACAATGAATCACCACTGTTTTTTGGTACCGTTCAGCCAAAAGCAATTGGCGTTCAAAAACGGTTTGCTGCAATTCAAACGGAATTTCAATTCGTTTATCCAATCCACATTCTCCCACTGCCAAACAACTGGATTCCTTTAATTTACTTTCGATAATTGCTAAATCGGATTCTATTCGATCTTCATCAATAAACCATGGATGAATTCCAATAGAATAATTAGGAATTGCATCCGTAAATTCATGCGGATATTGGTTAACCAATTCAAATACATCTGACTGATTACTATACGAATGCGTATGTAAATTAAAGTATTGCATTAATCATGAAACTTTTTTACACCCGCGCGAATTTCTATTTTCAAATCGTTTTCCAAAGGCACTTTGGGACACGAATATTTAGGACTGTACGCACAATACGGATTGTAAGACGTATTAAAATCAATCACAATCGTATCGCCTTGGGGAATCTTCATGTCAATGTATTTTCCTCCAATATAACTTTCATTTCCACAAGTCAAATCCGAAAAAGGCAAAAACAAATAGTCTTTGTATTCTTTCTTTTTGGACAATTCAATATTTTTATAAATATTCAACTTAAAAGATTGACCGTCAATACTAAAATGCGCTTCTCCATACTTTACATAAACAGGTTTTCTGTCTGTAGACGTTTTCATTTCAAAAGGTTGTTCATTCTCCGTGCGAATAAATTTTGCTACTACAAAGAATTTCTCATTGGCTGGATAAAAATCCAAACTTTTAAACACTTTCAAATCTTCTGGTAAAAGCGGACTTGTTTTAGCATCAGCGTATTCAGCATTCAATTCCTTTTGAAATTTTTCAACGTTTGCCAAGTCAAATTGGGCTTGGGCATAGCCAAAACCAAACTGCAACACCATTAAAAGAAGGATTACTTTTCTCATCTGAATATCTTTTCAACAAAAATACTACAATCCAAAAGAAAACAAAGGAATTTCAAAGCAAAAGGAATTTATTTCGCCAAGATCGAATCTATACTCAATCACTAGCAAAAAAGTTGGTACCTTTGTTACTCAAAACTCAGTATGATTCAGTCAGGATTTCAACGATACATTAACAACTTTAGAGGCTTCCGACGAGAAGTTTGGATTCTAGCATTGATTACCTTTATCAATCGTGCAGGTACGATGGTATTGCCATTTTTATCCAAATACCTTAAAGAAGATTTGCATCTTTCCTATTCTCAAGTAGGTTGGATTATGGTGTGTTTTGGTTTTGGCTCCATGTTAGGATCGTGGGTCGGTGGAAAATTATCCGACAAAATTGGGTTTTATAAAATCATGATTTTCAGTTTGTTTACAAGTGGTGTATTGTTCTTTTTTTTGCAATACGTAACCTCATTCTGGGCATTGTGCGTAAGCATGTTTATCATTATGGTCATTGCCGATATGTTTCGTCCCGCCATGTTTGTTTCATTAAATACCTATGCAAAACCCGAAAATCGCACCCGTGCTTTAACTCTCGTTCGTTTAGCTGTGAATCTTGGTTTTGCAGCCGGACCTGCTCTAGGAGGATTGATTATTTTAAATCAAGGCTACCAAGCGCTTTTTTGGGTAGATGGGAGTTCGTGTATTATTGCCATTGTACTGTTTGCACTTTTAGTTAAAGAGAAAAAAGTACCAGAAGATTTAATTGCAAAAAAACTAGCTGAAGCGGGACGTCAATCCGTTTTTAAAGATAAAATATTTTGGATTTTCTTATTCGTATGTTTTATTACAGCGGTTTTGTTTTTTCAATTATTTACCACGCTCCCGCTCTATCACAGTGAGCATTTTGGTTTGTCTGAATTTCAAAGCGGTTTGATTCTGTCTTTAAACGGCATCCTCATCTTCTTTTTAGAAATGCCCATTGTGAGTTATTGCCAACGAAAAAATACTAGTAAACTAAGTATGGTTCTTTGGGGCTCTGTCTTAATGGCAATCAGTTTTTATATCTTACTTCTCAACGCATGGGCAGGCATCTTAATTGTGAGTTTACTTATCATCACTTTTGGAGAAATGTTTATTTTCCCTTTCTCCAATTCCTTTGCAATGAGTCGCGCGCCAAAAGGTCACGAAGGTCGCTATATGGCGCTTTTTACGATGAGTTTTAGTTTGGCGCATATTGCCAGTTCAAAAATGGGATTAGAAATCATCAGCCACTTTAATTACCAAGCCAACTGGTTTGTAATGGGTACTTTAGGTGTAATTGCAGTATTATGTTGTATTTGGTTGCAGCGATTAATGACAAAAGAATCATAATCCTTTTCAGAAAAAAATGTTGGCAAAATCTTATCAAAAAGTTAATTACGTTAAAATTTTGCAAAGTTATTTTAGAGTCCAAAAATCAATTAATAGGTTTGCTACGTTAATAACAAAAACAAGCCGTATTAATTTATTTTTACACTATGAATACTAAAAAACATTATTTTACATTAACCCTTGCTTTTAGCTTAATTATTGGTGGTTCTGTTGCTGTATTGGCACAAAATCAGAAGAAAAAAGAAATCATCGAAATCAACAATGAAAATGACGATGTGGTAATGACTTGGAACAAAACCACACCCGAATCAGAAATGAATGATGATGTAAAAGCCTTGAAAAAATATGGTGTGATCATCAATTACTCAGATGTGAAACGCAATGCTAAAAATGAAATCACCGGTTTAAAAGTGAGCTATGAAGACGCAAAAGGAAACAAAGGCGAATTAAAACTCAACCAGCAATCTCCAATTTCGACAATTAACTTTTACAAGACTGGAAACGAAATTGGTTTTGGCACTCCTGAAAATTCCAACGGAATGGAAAATTTCTTCTTTAATGGAGCTCCAAATGGAAAAATGCTTAAACAATTTGGATTCCGCGATGAAGACGGAAATCCATCAACTGACAATTTTAGTTTTAATTTTGCTGACAAAAACGAAGCTCCAAAATCAACTAGAAAGTCGAAAATTGTCATCAAAAAACCGAATAAAAAAGACTTAATCATTGAAGATGGGGAAGTAATTTCAGGTGCTGACGATTACACTACTGAAGAAATCGAAAAGATTAAAAAAGATTCCGATATTACATCAGATGATTTTAGAAATAAAGACGCGAATCCGCTTGGAGAATTTGATTTACGAAATGAAAAAGGCGTTCAAGAATTCAAGAAAAAAATTAAGAAACTAATTAATTCTGAAGACACTGATACCGATGATAAATCAGAATTGGCAAAAGCCAAAGACGAAATGATCAAAGCTAAAGAAGAGCTAGAGAAAGCCCGAATTGCTTTAGAGAAAGCCACTCAATCGAAATCAAAAAAGAAATAAACCACAAAAAGACCATTATATCAATGGTCTTTTTTATTTTTACCAAAAAAAAGAAATGTTCAAAGTTTTAGCCAAAATTAATAAAATACTATTACCAAGTTTAACCCAACAACGCTTGGACGTGACCAAAGCGAAGAAATGGCAAATGGCACTAATAGGCTATCGCTATTACGTAACCTGTAGAGCCTTAGATAAATAAATACTGAAAGGAAGTAGTTGCCCAAAAAAAGCAGTTATTTTTTAATTTTCGATTTGGATATCTACTAATTTTACCTATATTTGCACCCGCATAAAGGCCTCGTGGCGCAACTGAATAGCGCATCTGATTACGGCTCAGAAGGTTACTGGTTTGAATCCAGTCGAGGTCACGAATAAAAACAAAACAATCCAAAAATAATCAAGCTCGCTTGAAATTATTTTTGGATTTTTTGTTTTTTCAAAGCGGAGCTTTGTTGGATCTATAATCCAGTCAAAATAATCAAGCTTGCTTGAAATTGTTTTTGGATTTTTTGTTTTTTCAAAGCGGAGCTTTGCTGGATATGTAATCCAGAATCAGCTTGAGCGTTTTTTTATTTTTATTGTATTTTCAAAGCGGAGCTTTGCTGGATATGTAATCCATAAAAAACAAGTACTTTAGCTTCCAACAAAAATCAATACTTCTATATGACAACCTATTTCTTTGATACTACCTACCAAGACACCACTTATGGTGAAGGGGAAATGAACCTCAAAGAATTTGAGTCTTGTCAATTCATCAATTGTGATTTTACCACTTGCAATTTTATTGGCGTGACGTTTATTGATTGTACGTTTACCAATTGCAACTTCAATAGCACAAAACTCAATCATACCGCTTTACGAACAGTACATTTCAACAACTGCAAAATGCAAGACATTAATTTCTCGATGTGCGATAAATTGATTTTTGAAATAGCGTTTAGCCGTTGTAACTTGGATTTCTCCAAATTCTATACATTGAAACTAAAGGAAACACAATTCACCAACTGTAGTTTGATTGCCGTCGATTTTATGGCAACCGATTTGTCAGAAGTAGTATTTGACAATTGTGATTTGTATCGTGCAGAGTTTGATAAAGCCAATGCTTCCAAAGCCGATTTTAAAACCAGCTACAATTACACCATTGATCCAGAGAAAACCAAAATTAAAAAAGCAACTTTCGCTTTAGAAGGTTTAAAAGGATTGTTGTACAAACACAATATCATAGTTGACTAATTCAACTTTTAAATTTGAACTTTGATATTGTTATTGACTTTTGATATTGACCTTTGATATTGACCTTTGATATTGACCTTTGATATTGATTTACCCGTGTACAGTTTCACTTTTACCATAATTGGTAATAATAGAAGCTTCAAAATCCAACCATTCTCTCCAACGTTTTTCTACATCGATTCCTTCCCCGTATTTTCGGGCATAACTAATAAAAGTAGTGTAATGTCCTGCTTCACTTTCCATTAAATCACGGTAGAAAGTCGACAATTCTTCATCTTCAATGTTCTCAGAAAGTACTTTAAAACGTTCACAACTTCTAGCTTCAATCATAGCCGAAAATAACAAACGTTCTACTAAACCCGAAACACGACTTCCGGTATTACTGCGCTTCATGTACAAATACAACTCATTCACATAATCATCTTTGCGTTCGCGACCCAATTTCAGTCCGCGTTTGATGATGATATTATGAACTTGTTCAAAATGGTCAATTTCTTCTTTGGCTAAAGCCAAAAGATCCTGAACCAAATCTTGATGCTCCGAGTTGTGTGTAATAATAGTAATAGCATTAGTAGCTGCTTTCTGTTCACACCAAGCGTGATCTGTTAGAATTTCTTCAATATTTGTCTCAACTATATTGACCCATCTTGGGTCGGTTGGCAATTTTAATCGTAGTATGGACATTAATAGATAGTTTAGAGTTTAAGGTATAAAGTAAAAAATAAGGTTTTGCTATTACTTTTCGTAAAAACAAAACCTTATAATTTGAATCTGAAACTTAAAAAATTTAGAATACGAAAATAGCTCTTTCGCTCATCATTTCGTTTACTTCAGCAGCAACTTCTTCGATTACATCTTCGTCAGTGTGATTCATCAAAACTTTGTCTATAAGTGCTACAATAGTTTCCATATCTTCTTCCACTAAACCACGAGTAGTAATAGCAGCAGTTCCTACACGAATTCCAGAAGTAACAAAAGGTGATTTGTCATCAAATGGAACCATGTTTTTATTTACAGTAATTTCTGCTTTTACTAACGCATTTTCAGCGTCTTTACCAGAAATATTTTTGTTTCTTAAGTCAATCAACATCATGTGGTTGTCTGTACCACCAGAGATGATTTCGTATCCTCTTTTCACAAAAGCGTCAGCCATAGCTTTCGCATTTTTTTGCAATTGCATTGCATACGTAAAGAATTCATCTTGTAATGCTTCACCAAAAGCAACTGCTTTAGCAGCGATGATGTGCATTAACGGTCCACCTTGATTTCCAGGAAAAACAGCCAAATCTAATAAATTAGACATCATTCTGATTTCACCTTTTGGAGTAGTTAATCCAAATGGATTTTCAAAATCTTTACCCATCAAAATCAATCCACCACGTGGTCCACGCAATGTTTTGTGTGTAGTTGTTGTAACAATATGACAGTGCGGCAACGGATCGTTCATCAATCCTTTGGCAATCAAACCTGCTGGATGCGAAATATCAGCTAATAAAATAGCCCCAACGCTATCTGCGATTTGTCTGAAACGAGCAAAATCCATATCACGTGAATAAGCCGAAGCTCCTGCAATAATTAATTTAGGCTGCGCTTGAGTCGCAATTTCTTGAATTTTATCATAATCCAATCTTCCTGTTTCCTTATCAACACCATAAAAAACTGGGTTATACAAACGACCTGAGAAGTTTACTGGCGATCCGTGAGTCAAGTGACCTCCGTGAGCCAAATCAAATCCTAAAATAGTATCTCCCGGTTTAATACACGCGTGATATACAGCCGTATTGGCTTGAGATCCAGAGTGTGGTTGTACGTTAGCGTATTCAGCACCAAAAAGTTCTTTAGCTCTGTCAATGGCAATTTGCTCCACAACATCTACTACTTCACAACCTCCATAATATCTTTTCCCTGGATATCCTTCAGCATATTTGTTAGTCAAAACAGAACCTGCTGCTTCCATCACTTCGTCACTTACAAAGTTCTCTGATGCAATTAATTCTATTCCGTGGATTTGTCTTTCTTGTTCTTCTAAGATAAGGTCAAAAATTTGTTCGTCGCGTTGCATGTGTGTAGTTTTCGTTAATTTGATGCAAAAATACAAAAAAACGTTTGCTAAATAGTGAGTTACTACTACTTTTGACCGAGTATTTTTTAACAAATTAATTAACAAAGCTATTTTAATGGCATCGTTTTTGAAAAAGGTACTTCATCCCAAATTAAATTAAAACCTAGCATTATGAAAAAAATTACACTCTTACTCCCATTTATATTTATTTACACAAGTTGTGCGCTCAAACACACTCAAAAATTAGTTCATTCTGGCGATTATGACAATGCAATTTCAATAGCCGTTTCGAGTTTAGAATCCAACAAAGACAAAAAGAGTAAGCAAGAGTATGTTTATTTGCTAGAAGAGGCTTTCGCCAAAGCCAAAGAAAGAGATTTGAACCAACTAAACTTACTGGAAAAAGAAGCCAATCCCGCCCAATTAGAAAAAATTTACCAAACGTATGTTCAACTTAATTATCGACAAGAAAAAATTAAGCCATTACTTCCGTTACAATTAATCAAAGAAGGCCGTAGTGCGATATTCCCTTTTGGAGATTACAACAATCAATTAGTTCGCAGTAAAAATGCTTTGTCTGATTATTTGTATTCTAATGCCAAAGCCCTACTTAAGAGTCCTAACAAAATGGATTTTCGAAAAGTTTTTGATGATTTAACCTATTTAAACCAAATCAATCCGAATTATAAAGACGTTATTGACTTAATAAAAGTAGCCAAATTCAAAGGGTCAGACTATGTTTTGGTTAGTGCCAAAAACGAAACGAATATGATTATTCCAGTTCGTTTACAAAATGATTTGTTAGATTTTAACACCTATGGTATAAAGGATAAGTGGACGGTGTATCACAATTCAGAGCAAGACGGAATTCAATATGATTTTGGAGTTCAAATCCGATTTAGAGAAATAAACATTTCGCCAGAGCAAATCAAGGAAAAAGAATTCATCAAAGAACGTCGTATTAAAGATGGGCAAAAAAAGTTAATTGACGCCAATGGAAAAGAAGTTTTGGACGAAAAAGGCAAAGTCGTTTTAGTCGATAATTTGAAAGACGTGACAGTAAAAATCAATGAGATCAGACAATTCAAATCGTGCTTGGTAGTCGCTAAAGTTGAGTATAATAATTGGACAACTAATCAATTGTTACAAAGCTTTCCTTTAACTAGCGAATTTATTTTTGAAAACGTTTATGCTAAATACAAAGGCGACCGAAGAGCTGCCGACGATAGTTATTATTCCAATTTTGATAAAAAAATAGTTCCCTTTCCTAGCAACGAACAAATGATTTACGATACAAGTGAAGATTTAAAAAACAAACTCAAAGGAATTTTAAACCAAAATCCATTGCGAAATTAATTTCGACACAACTCATCACTAACTCGTTGACTATCAAAATCAACGAGTTTTTATTACAACAACTTAACATTGAAGGGGAAATATGTTAGAAATTACATAATTGCTCTTGTTTATTAAAAAAAGTTGTATTTTTGCTCTCGATGAATAAAAACAGTTTACATATAACTTCTTTATCACGGATAAAAACACTTTCGATCTCTCCCGAGGTACGGACACTATCTTTATAGTTTCCAACTGAGTTTTTAACCTTTTATTCATTTTTCAATATATAGTTTTGAAATCATTTTCGTTTTACATTGGATATTTATATCCAAATAATTTATTTTTAAATCCTTCAAAAACAACTACTAACGAGATTATTTCGTTTGTTAATCCATTGGATTTAAATAATTCTATACCAATTATTATTGTTTCATCTAATTCAAAATTCAACTCTTGAAATGAATATTAAAATTGTTGTAACTCAAGAAGATCATTATAAATTCGCAGAAGAAATTTGCGAAACCATTGAAATTTCTGCTAAATTAAGAGGTACTGGTATTGCTAAAAGAACTCCAGAATACATTCAAAAAAAGATGGAAAACCAAGATGCTATCATCGCTTTAGTCGATGGTAGGTTTGCTGGTTTTTGTTATATTGAAAGTTGGCAACACGGAAAATTTGTAGCCCACTCTGGATTAATAGTACATCCAGACTATAGAAATTACGGTCTAGCCAAAAAAATCAAATCAAAAGTATTTGATTATTCGCTTAAAAAATACCCAGATGCTAAAGTTTTCGGAATCACTACTGGGTTAGCAGTGATGAAAATCAATTCAGATTTAGGGTATAAACCCGTTCCATTTTCAGAATTGACCACGGATCCAAGTTTTTGGAAAGGATGTCAAACCTGTACCAATTATGAAATTTTAAAAAGTAAAGACAACAAAATGTGTTTGTGTACCGGAATGTTGTACGATCCAAAAGAACAACAAAAAATTCCGCCAAGACATCCATTTAACGTAAAAGTACTCAATAGATTAAACAAAATTAAAGAAGCCTTATTCTTAAAAAAATAAAACCATGAAAAAAGTTGTATTAGCTTATAGCGGAGGATTAGATACCTCCTATTGCCTAAAATATTTAAAAAATGAAAAAGGATATGAAGTTCATACGGTATTAATTAATACGGGGGGATTTGATGACGAAGAGCTACAAGCTATCGAAGACAGAGCCTATGAATTAGGAAGTGCGCAACACGCCAACCTTACTATTCTAGACAAATACTACGATAAAGCAATCAAATATCTAATTTACGGTAACGTATTGAAAAACAATACTTACCCACTTTCTGTAAGTGCAGAGCGTGTTTTTCAAGCGATTGAAGCCATTAAATATGCGAAATCAGTTGGCGCAAGCGCTATTGCTCACGGAAGTACAGGTGCAGGAAACGACCAAATTCGTTTTGATTTGATTTTCCAAACCATAGCTCCTGAAATCGAAATCATCACTCCTATTCGTGATTTAAAATTATCACGCCAGGAAGAAGTAGATTATTTGGCTAAAAACGGCGTACACTATTCTTGGGAAAAAGCACAATACTCCATCAATAAAGGACTTTGGGGAACCAGTGTTGGAGGAAAAGAAACTTTAACTTCTCACGAAGCCTTACCAAGTGAAGCCTACCCTTCTCAATTGCAAAAACAAGGTGAAGAAAAAGTAACTTTAGAATTCCATGAAGGGCAATTGGTTGCTGTGAATGGTAAAAAAGACACACCTCCAAACAATATTGTGGTTTTAGAAAAATTAGCGAATGCCTATGCTATTGGCAGAGATATTCACGTGGGTGATACTATTATCGGAATCAAAGGAAGAGTTGGTTTTGAGGCCGCTGCTCCGTTAATTATCATCAAAGCACACCATTTGCTAGAGAAACACACTTTAGGAAAATGGCAACAATATTGGAAAGAGCAATTAGGCAACTGGTACGGCATGTTATTTCACGAAGGACAATTCTTAGATCCAGTTATGCGTAACATCGAAACGTTTTTAGAAGACACTCAAAAAACAGTCAACGGAACTGTAACAGTAACTTTGAAACCGTATCACTTTTCGTTGGACGGAATCGAATCTAAAAACGATTTGATGAACACTGGATTTGGACAATATGGTGAAATGAACAATGCTTGGACATCTGATGATGCCAAAGGATTTATCAAGATTTTAGGAAATGCACAAAATATATTTTCATCTGTAAACCAATTGAGTCATGATTAAAGTTGGAATAATTGGGGGTTCTGGATATACCGCTGGGGAACTCATCAGAATTTTGATGTTTCACCCGAACGCCACTATTGATTTTGTGTACAGCACGACCAATGCTGGCAAACCTTTATCAATTGCTCACCATGATTTGATGGGCGATATTGAAATGAATTTTACTGACCAAGTAAACCCTAAAGTTAATGTGGTTTTCTTGTGTTTGGGTCACGGAAAATCAAAAGCATTTTTAGAACAAAACCAATTTTCAAACGAAACGAAAATTATCGACTTAGGAAATGATTTTAGATTGACCAAAGACGCTAAATTTAATGGAAAACAATTTATTTACGGCTTACCTGAATTAAACAAAACAGCCATCCAATCAGCGAATTACATTGCAAATCCGGGTTGTTTTGCAACGGCAATTCAATTGGCATTATTGCCTTTGGCTAAAAATGGATTATTAAACGAAGACGTGCATATTAACGCTACAACAGGAAGTACTGGCGCTGGAGTAAGTCCTTCAGAAACGACACATTTCAGTTGGAGAAACAATAATATGTCGCATTACAAAGCCTTTGAACACCAACATTTAGGCGAAATCAATCAAAGTATCCAGCAATTACAAACTGGATATCCAAACGAATTGATTTTTGTTCCTAACAGAGGTGATTTCGCCAGAGGAATTTTTGCCACTTTATATACTACTGTTGAAGAAAGTTTGGAAGATATTGTAGCAAAATACGAAGCTTATTATGCTGACCAACCTTTTGTAACCGTTACTACTACTAATATCAACATGAAGCAAGTAGTGCAAACGAATAAATGTATCATCAGTTTGCTAAAAAAAGGCAACCGGCTTTTGATTACTTCGGTAATCGATAACTTAACCAAAGGAGCCTCAGGACAAGCGATTCAAAATATGAACTTGTTATTTGGTCTAGAAGAAACCACAGGATTGCATTTAAAGCCTTGTGGGTTCTAAATAAAATTGTTTCAAGTTTAAGGTTTAAAGTTCACTCGAAACCTGAAACCTGAAACTTCAAACTTTAAACTTAAAAAAAATGAACTTATTTGACGTTTATCCTTTATACAATATCACCCCTGTAAAAGCACTAGATTGCACTATTACAGACAATAAGGGTGCAGAATACCTAGATTTATATAGTGGTCATGGCGTGATTTCTATTGGACACTCACACCCACATTATGTAGCTCAATTAAAAAATCAACTAGATGCGATCGGATTTTACTCGAATGCGATTCAAAATCCGTTACAAGTTGAATTAGCTGAAAAACTAGGAAAATTATCCGGTTATGACGATTACAGTTTATTTTTGTGTAGTTCGGGGGCTGAAGCCAATGAAAATGCACTGAAACTAGCTTCTTTCCATAACAACAAATCGCGTGTTATTGCTTTTGATAATTCCTTTCACGGAAGAACATCAGCAGCAGTTGCAGTAACTGATAACAAAAAGATTATAGCGCCTTTGAATGCGCAGCAAGTGGTAACTTTTTTGCCTTTGAACCAAATTGAATTAGTCAAAGCCGAATTGAAAAAAGGAGACGTTTGTACTGTCATTATCGAAGGAATTCAAGGCGTTGGCGGTTTGGACGAAGGAACAACCAAATTTTTTCAAGATTTAGAAAAAATTTGCACACAATATGAAGTGGTTTTAATCTTAGACGAAGTACAATCTGGTTATGGTAGAACAGGTAAATTCTTTGCACACCAACACCATAACATCAAAGCTGATATTATTTGTTTGGCCAAAGGAATGGGGAACGGTTTTCCAATTGGAGGGATTTTAATTTCACCAAAATTCAAAGCCAGTTATGGTTTATTAGGAACTACTTTTGGCGGAAGTCATTTGGCTTGTGCAGCAGGAATTGCAGTTTTGGATGTTATTAAAGAGGAAAAATTAATGGATAATGCGAACGAAGTATATGCGTATTTCTTAGAAGCCATTCAACAAATTCCTGAAGTAAAAAAGGTAAAAGGAAAAGGACTAATGCTAGGAGTTGAATTTGATTTTGAAATCAATGACTTGCGTAAAAAAATGATTATGGACAAACATATTTTTACTGGAAATGCCAATAATAAAAATCTATTAAGAATTCTTCCACCATTGACAATCAATAAGAAAGACATTGACACTTTCATTGTTGCTTTAAGAGAATGTTTGAGCGAAATCAAAGCCTAATTTCATGAGTACACTACTCCCAATAGAAAAAAGAAATGCAGTTTTAAGCCGAATGGCAATTCTTCTTGAAGAAGAAAGAGCCAGCCTTAAAGCCGTTAACCAACAAGACTTGGAGAATTATTCTGGAGCTGATTTAGCGATGGAAAAACGCCTTTTGGTAGATGACGCAAAAATTGACGGGATGATTTTATCAATGCAACAATTGGCAAGTCAAGAAGATCCTATTGGAATAGAACGTTTTCAATTTGTTCATGAAAAAGGAATGAAAATCACCAACAAGACCGCAGCTTTTGGCACGGTGATGATTATATACGAATCACGTCCTGATGTTACAGTTGAAGCTGGTGGAATTGCTTTTAAATCAGGTAATAAAATTCTATTGAAAGGCGGAAAAGAATCTTTACTTTCCAATTTGAAAATTGTAGCACTTTGGCACCATGCATTAAAAGAAAATGAAGTTTCTGAAAATTGGGTTGAATATTTGAATTACAACCGAACAGAAATACAAGCTTTTTTAGAAAAACCAACACAACGAGTGGATTTAATAGTTCCTCGTGGTGGAGAACAATTGATTACGTTTGTAAAACAACACGCTACATGCCCTGTGATTGTAAGCGGACGCGGAAATAATTTTGTGTATGTCAATCAAGAAGCTGATTTGCAAAAAGCGATGGACATTATCATTAATGGCAAAACATCTAATATTTCGGTATGTAATGCTTTGGACAAAGTGTTAATCGATACTAATTTGAACAATTGGGAGTCTTTTGCTCAACAATTAGTTGAAGTATTACAAAAGCACAAGGTGACTGTTTTGGGTGACCAAAAAGTGGCTGCTGCGATAGGAGTTCCTTCAATTGAATCGGATTTAATTTGGTACGAAGAATTTTTGGATTACAAAATTGTGATTGGAACGGTCAATTCCGACCAAGAAGCTATCGCTAAAATCAACAAGTATTGCGGCGGACATTCTGCTTCTATCGTCACAGAAAACGATGCTACTGCTCAAGAATTCATGGATAATGTAGATACGGCTGCCGTTTATCACAATGCCTCTACCCGATTTACAGATGGAGGACAATTTGGATTAGGTGGCGAATTAGCTATTAGCACAGATAAATTACACCAACGTGGACCAATAGGTTTACAACACTTGGTAACTAATAAATGGTACATTTACGGTAATGGACAAATCAGGTAAAAAAAGAATTTTATTAAAATTAGGTAGCAACACGCTCACCAAAGAAAGCAATCATATTTCGAGAGGAAAGATTGAAGATATTGGGATGCAAATTGCAGCCTTGAAAGATGATTATGAATTTGTAATCGTAAGCTCGGGAGCTATTGCAGCGGCAAAACAGTTTGTAAAATTGGAAGCACCCGACAATGAAATTTTTGTCAAACAAGCGTTGGCTTCCATTGGACAGCCTCATTTAATGCGGATTTTCCATGAGAACTTCAGCGATTTAGGATTACATACCTCACAATGTTTGCTTTCCTATTCTGATTTTGAAAAAACTGAAACCAAAGTAAATATCGTAAATACGATTGATGTTTTAGTAAAGAACAACTACATTCCAATTATCAATGAAAATGATACGGTTTCAACGGATGAGATTAAATTTGGAGACAACGATAAATTAGCTGCTTTGACTGCTGTTTTATTGGATGTTGATATTTTGATTATCGCCACCAATACCAACGGGATTTACACTAAAGCCTCAATCCAAGACGTGCAGCCAGAAACGATTTGTTTGGTAACGGATTTACATACTTTAGAAAAAGAAATTGGCGAAGCCAAATCGTCCCATGGAACAGGTGGAATGCAATCTAAAATTGATTCGGCAGCCATTGCTAAAGCAGCAAACATCGAAACTTGGATTGTCAACGGATTAGAAGATAATTTTATTTTAAAAGCATTAAAAAACGAAATAGCATTTACGAAGATTGTATAAAAGAATAAACGAGTTGTCAACTTATTTGGTTTTTCCAATAAACAGATAACCTATAAACCAATAAACTTTAGAGTAATGAATTACATCAACATACAAGAAATAGATTCGCTTCAAGAATGGGTAAAAGAGGCGATTGCAATCAAAAAAAATCCATTGAAAAACAAAGCCTTAGGTGAAAATAAGACCCTAGGCATGTTGTTCTTTAATCCTAGCCTAAGAACTCGTTTGAGTACGCAAAAAGCAGCACTCAATCTAGGAATGAATGTGATGGTAATGAACTTTACCAATGAAGGTTGGACTCTCGAGTTTGAAGATGGAGCAGTAATGAATCAAGGAGCGTCAGAACATATCAAAGAGGCTGCTCAAGTAGTGTCACAATATTGTGATATTATTGCGATCAGGGCTTTTGCTGGATTGACTGACAAAGAAAAAGACAATACCGAAACCGTACTTTCAGGGTTCTTAAAATATGCTACGGTGCCAATTGTGAACATGGAAAGTGCTACGGGACACCCATTACAATCTTTGGCGGATGCCATCACTATGGAAGAACACAAAACGCCACATCGTCCAAAAGTGGTTTTATCTTGGGCGCCACACCCCAAAGCATTACCTCAAGCCGTTGCCAATTCGTTTGTGCAAATGATGCAATTACAAGATGCTGATTTTGTGATTACGCACCCAGAAGGCTACGAACTGAATCCAGCCATTACAAAAGATTCAAAAATTGAATACGACCAAAATAAAGCGTTTGAAAATGCTGATTTTATTTACACCAAAAACTGGAGTAATTATAAGGAATATGGTCAAGTAACTAATTCAGACCCAAATTGGACGGTAACAGCAGAGAAAATGAAGCTGACTAACAATGCCAAATTCATGCACTGTTTACCAGTAAGACGTAATGTAATTGTCGCAGACGAAGTGATTGACAGTCCTAATTCGGTAGTGATAGAACAAGCCAATAACAGAACTTACGCAGCACAATTGGTTTTACAAAAAATTCTTGAAGATGGAAAATAAACAATCCGTATCCATATTAAAAATCGGAGGAAATATTATTGATAATCCTTCCGAATTAACTGCTTTTCTAGGCGATTTTGCTGCTTTGAAAGGCAACACTATTTTGATTCACGGAGGTGGGAAATCAGCAACAAAATTAGCTCAAAGTATGGGGCTTACACCTCAAATGATTGAGGGTCGCCGAATTACAGACGCACCAATGCTTGAAGTAGTGGTAGGTGTTTATGCTGGTCTAATCAATAAAGAAGTGGTAGCGGAACTACAAGCTAACGGATCTAACGCTATGGGATTTTCTGGAGCGGATGGGAATTTAATTCTTTCCGATAAGCGAAATCATCCAACGATCGATTATGGTTTTGTAGGGGATGTGAAAAAAGTAAATACCAACTTGTTAGCTAGTTTACTTGATAATGGCATTACGCCAGTTTTTTGTGCTATTACGCACGACGGAAAAGGACAACTATTAAACACGAATGCCGATACTATTGCTAGCGAATTAGCCATTGCTTTGTCTGCAATATATGATGTTACACTAACGTATTGCTTTGAAAAACCAGGCGTTTTATTTGATGTAGAGGATGATTCTTCTGTAATTGAAGCAATCAATACCGATTTGTATGTCCAATTAAAAGCAGAGCAAGCAATTCATTCCGGAATGATTCCTAAATTAGATAACTGTTTCAACAGTTTGTCTAAGGGAGTAAAACAAATCCGAATTGGACACCACCGAATGTTACTAGATCCAAAAGCTACTTATACGACAATAACCTTATGAAAAATATAGAAATCCTTACTCAAGAAGCTATAGCTTTATTAAAAGCGCTAATTGAAACCCCTTCCTTTTCAAGTGAAGAAGATCAAACAGCGCTTTTAATCGAGAATTGGTTTACTCAAAATGGAATTCCTTTTCAAAAAGAAAATAACAATATTTGGGCTTTCAACCAATATTTTGACAAAAGCAAACCAACCCTTTTATTAAATTCACATCATGATACTGTTAAGCCTAACCAAGGTTATACCAATGATCCATTTACAGCCATTGAAAAAGATGGTAAATTATTTGGATTAGGTAGTAATGATGCAGGAGGCTGTTTGGTTTCGCTTCTAGCAACATTTGTACATTTTTATGCACAAGAAAACCTACCTTACAATATTGTGATTGTCGCTTCTGCGGAAGAAGAAAGCAGTGGTAAAAATGGGCTGAATAGTGTTTTAAAACACTTACCTGAATTGGATTGTGCAATCGTAGGAGAACCTACTTTAATGCAATTAGCTATTGCCGAGAAAGGATTGTTAGTATTAGACGTGGTTGTAAAAGGTACTGCTAGTCATGCTGCACACCAAAACGAAGACAATCCCATTTACAATGCGATGCCAGTTATTGATTGGTTCAAAACCTATCAATTTGAAAAAATATCTGAAGTGTTAGGGCCTGTAAAAATGACTGTAACCCAAGTTAGTGCAGGAAAACAACACAATGTAGTACCTGCCGAATGTCATTTAGTTGTCGACATTCGAGTGAATGATTGCTACAGTAATGCAGAAATTTTAGCTATTGTAAAAAATCATGTAACAGCCGAAGTAAATCCCCGTTCTATGCATTTAAATGCTTCTTCGATTCCGTTACAACACGGTTTAGTGCAAGCTGGAATTGCTTTAGGAAGAACAACTTACGGTTCGCCAACCTTATCCGATCAATCAGTTTTGAGTTGCCAATCTTTGAAATTAGGTCCAGGAGAAACGCTTCGCTCCCACTCGGCTGACGAATTTATATTTATTAACGAAATAGAAGAAGGAATTCAGCTGTACATCAAAATACTAACTGATTTTTTCAAACAATAAAATACAAACTATGAAACTCTGGGAAAAAGGTATTGCTACTGATAAACAAATAGAACATTTCACGGTTGGAAACGACAGAGAATTAGACTTGGTCTTAGCCAAATATGATGCTTTAGGTTCTATTGCTCATGCGAAGATGTTGGGACAAATTGGTTTATTGACTAAAGAAGAAACGACTTCATTAGTTTTCGCTTTAGAAGAAATTATTAAAGACGTAGCCGAAGGAAATTTTGAAATCGAAGATAGTTTTGAAGATGTACATTCCAAAATAGAATATTTATTGACTACTAAATTAGGCGATGCAGGTAAAAAAATCCACACGGCACGTTCTCGAAATGACCAAGTTTTAGTAGACGTACATTTGTATTTAAAAGACGTAGTCAAAGAACTAAAAGAACAAGTAAAATTACTTTTTGATTTGTTAATGGAATCGGCTGACAAACACAAAAATGTGTTGGTCCCTGGTTATACGCACTTACAAATCGCAATGCCTTCTTCGTTTGGAATGTGGTTTTCAGCTTATGCAGAGAGCTTGATTGACGATGTTACAATGTTGAATGCTGCCTTAACCATTGTGGACCAAAACCCATTGGGATCTGCTGCAGGATACGGAAGCTCCTTCCCAATTAACCGAACATTTACCACAAAAGAACTGCAATTTGAAACTTTAAAATTCAATGCGGTTGCTGCTCAAATGAGTCGTGGAAAAGCGGAGAAAACAGTCGCATTTGCTATGAGCAGTGTAGCAGCTACTTTGGCAAAATTTTCAATGGATGTGTGTTTGTACATGAGTCAAAATTTTGATTTCATCAGCTTACCGTCACATCTTACAACAGGTTCTAGTATTATGCCACACAAGAAAAACCCAGATGTATTTGAATTGATTCGTGGAAAATGCAACAAAATACAAGCCTTACCTTATGAAATCACTTTGATAACCAATAATTTACCAAGTGGTTATCATAGAGATTTACAATTATTGAAAGAAGGTTTATTTCCTGCAATTCAAAATTTAAAAGCCTGTTTGGATATTGCAATTTTTGCAATCAAAGATATTACGGTAAAAGAACACATATTAGACGATAAAAAATACGATTACCTTTTTACAGTTGATTCCTTAAACGAAATGGTAGTCTCTGGAGTTCCGTTTAGAGATGCATACAAAGCCGTTGCTGAGCAATTAGAAAACGGCACGTTCCAATCGCCTAAAGCAACCAAACATACTCACGAAGGTAGTATCAATAACTTATGTTTAGACGCGATAAAAGATAAAATGAAAGGTTCATATTAATTTATAAAACAAAACCTCAAAATACGCATTGTAATTTGAGGTTTTATTTTACTAATAGTATAAAAATATTAATGACAATTTTTGTCTAAATACTTTTTAACTCTTGTTGTATTGGTTGTATTACCGCTACAATCGGGAATACTTGCAAAAGGAAAAGGCAATCCAGTAGTTGGATTTTTTATTTCCAATAGAGTAGTATAATTATCTGCATCATCATCTACATCAATATAATTTGGAATTCCATCAGCATCCGTATCATCCGGATTAGACGATATTGCGGTTGGATAATTAATTGTATTTCTGAAATCATATAAATAACCATCAGCATTTAAATCTTCTAAATAGGACGGAATTCCGTCAGCATCCTGATCCAAACGTTGAATTTCATATAATTTAAAACTAAACACTAATGGGCTATAAGATGGAATTGTTCCGCTTCCAGAAGCATAATAAGCCAACCCTGAGGGCAAGAACATAACACCTGCTCCAAAATCAGCATACGAAACGGTACCATCAGTATTTGCAGTATAGGTTCCTTTTTTAAATTGAGGGAAAATTTCTGACCAACCTACAATGGTATTAGTAAGACCAAAAAAACTTTGTGGGTATTTGGATTCTTCAAATTGAGTAGCTGTCAATGCTGCCGCAGTAGTTGTTGTGGCAGCAACTTGAGTCAAGTAATCTCCTTTATAAGAAGCTAAGACTCCATCAACATTAGTTGGTTTTTCGCCAACACCTTCTCTCAATACTAAATAATAGACTTTGTAGGTGATGTCGTGTAATTTAACTTCTCTAGTCTTCAATTTAGGATATGAAGTACTATTCAAATAGGACCATACTGAAGGCTGTGTTCCACCTGATGGAATTTTTGTAAAAACAACATCTTGGTCATCTAAAAATCCAGGATGATTGGTAACAGTAATATAATTGTTTTTTAGATATTCTTCAATGGTGGCTATATCAGTAGTGTATTGTACTGAGTATTCTCTAATTGCTTCTGTCTCAACAGGATTATCTTTAGAACATGAAAATAAAGAAAGGGTTGTAACTAATAGAATAAAATAATACTTAAATTTGTTCATTATGGCGAATTTTTAAGTGCGCAAGATACAATATTGATTTATTTTTGTAAACTATTTAACTTTGATTTTAGAAAATTTATGCGAATAGACAAATATTTATGGTGTGTGAGGTATTACAAGACGAGAAACATGGTGACTGAGGCTTGTAAAAAGAATCATGTAACCGTAAATGGACAAATAGCTAAACCTTCACGCGAGGTTTTTCCAACAGATAAAATTACATTTAGAAAAGACCAAATCACACAAATCATCACGGTATTAGATATCCCTGAAAGCAGAGTTGGCGCTAAATTAGTAGACATATATAGACGAAATGATACGCCTGCAGAAGCCTTTGCCCATTTAGAATTATTGAAATTATCTAAAGAGCATTATAGAAAAACAGGGACTGGACGACCTACCAAAAAAGACCGAAGAGATATTGACGAATATGGTAATGAAATTTCAGACGATTTTGAAGAAGATTTGCTGTAAGAACTGAACCGAATGATTTATACTAATTAAAAAAAGATTGTACCTTTCACAAAAAATAAATTATGAGCCAAAATACCATCCTAACACATCAAGAAATTGAGCATAAAATAAAACGTATTGCTTATCAAATCTATGAAACTTTTGTTGATGAAGAAGAAATTGTAATTGCCGGAATTGCAACAAATGGATTTATATTTGCTCAAAAAATTGCTGATGCTTTACAAGAGATTGCAACACTTAAAATTGCTTTGTGTGAAGTTAATGTAAACAAGCAGCATCCTGAATCAGCTATTCAAACCTCATTATCCAAAGAAGATTATGCTAATAAAGGATTAATTTTAGTGGATGACGTTCTAAATTCAGGAACAACCTTAATTTATGCCGTAAGACATTTTTTAGATGTTCCTTTAACCAAATTCAAAACGGCCGTTTTAGTAGACCGAAATCATAAAAAATATCCAGTAAAAGCCGACTTTAAAGGCATCTCATTATCAACTTCATTATTAGAACACGTGCGTGTCGTATTTGATGAAAACGGTCAGAATTCAGCCTATTTAAGCTAGTGCAGTAACAATAGCTGCTACTGTTTCGTCTATCGTTTGATTATCTACGTTTATTTTATATTCTGCTTGGTTGTAGTAATAGCTTCGATCAAAAAGATGCTTTGCAATAAACTCTTTCAATTCATCTTCCGTTTTGTTAGCTACAATAGGGCGCTTACTTTTATTGTGAGCCAATCTAGAAAATAGAGTTTCCACAGAAGCTTTTAAATAAATAGAAGTAATACCCTCCCCTTTCAATAATTCATGATTATTAGCGTAACAAGGTGTTCCTCCACCTAAACCAATAATTTGATTTTCGGGAGCTGCTAACAATTCGACAAAAACATCGTGCTCTAATTTTCGAAAATAGACTTCGCCAAACGAGTCGAAAATCTGATTTATACTCATTTCCGCTTTCAATTCGATACTTTTATCTAAATCTACAAAAGGGATTTGGATTAAACTGGAGAGTTTTTCAGCAATAGTTGATTTGCCACACCCCATATATCCTAATAATATAATTTTTTTCATTGTAATAAAACCTTACTAATTAAGGCGTTAAGGACTTTTGTTTAAAAAAGACAAATTTATAATAAAATAGCTTTGAAATATTAAAAATAAGGCCTTATATTTGCACCCGCATTCAAGAAATGATAATGAC
>JACCEA011968322.1_pt1 | contig 35576 bp, 36 predicted proteins | sample 7449851 | NCBI WGS metagenome assembly JACCEA01 (sample SAMN15323453, study PRJNA562643) | freshwater metagenome | isolation source: river surface water | place: USA:Blue River Watershed | collected 2017-08-18 | reverse complement strand
TTGACTTAGTAGTCATTATTTTGTTACATCGTTAAGATTTAAGAGTACTATGTAACTTTAATCTCTTCTACTGAAAGATTTCACTTTTTCCAACAAGCTTACTGCTCTATGGTGCCCTTAGAGGAGAGTATCGCTCGGCAAGCATTCCCCCGAAAGAGAATATGCGAATACAGGAAAGAAAATGTTTACGATTCTTGATCCCAACCAGAGTAGTAGAGCAAAGCCGCGTGGGAGTAGAGGTAGAAATTCAAGAGGCACACAACAACTGAACGCAATTAGGAATTTAGATGTTAGTAGTCATATTAATTTGCTTGTAGCGAACCCCGCGACAACACCAGATCCTGTAGGGACCACCCCCAATATAGTTACGGGCAATGAGGAAGGCCAAACCTAAGGTATCAGTTCAACCTCGTTGCTCATCTATATTTAGAACGATCACCAGGGGAAACAAATTTGTTAGTTCGTTAGTCCTTTAACTACAATACTGCTGGGCGGCATACATTGTACAATGATACGAGATATTGAAATTATTGTATAACTAGTGACGAGGGAAGAATGTATGGTAATTACAAGGGATATTATAAGAGGAGAAATGAGAGCAATCGCCACAAATTTCTGAGGGAGGAATGGTTTGCTCACAAAGCTTGCCTTGACATTGGTTGCAACGAAGGAGTAGTTACTGCACATATCGCAGAGAATTTCAAACCTCGATTTATTCTGGGAATAGATTGTGATCGTATATTAATTGAATATGCAAAGAGTCGATTGAAGAGGATCAGATACAATTATGCTCAAAATTTCGAAACTGATCAGCCCCGGATGAGGAAACGACCGAAACTCTTGTTTGCACCACGTGTTCTCTCAACTTCTACCATACTTCTCAGAAACAGTGTTTCAGTGGCATGTCCTGAAGTCAGCGATAATGCTACAAACTTGAAATTGGTAGCTGGTAATGATGGCTCGCAACTTACCAACTGTAACTCATCTGTCCACATCAAAGAAAGCGTAGAACCAAAGGATCCATTTCCGCTCAATTTGAATTTTCTGCATCGTAATATATTCGATTTTGCTGGGGGGTCTCGATATGATACAATAATATGCCTTAGTGTTGCTAAATGGATTCATCTACAAAAAGGAGATGATGGGCTTTTGAAATTTTTCCAAATTATGTATGATATACTTCGCCCCGGAGGACTCATCATATTGGAATATCAGCCGTGGAAGTCTTATCAGAAGCGAAAAGAAGTATCTAAAGATATTCATGATACCTTCAACAAACTCCAGATATTGCCACAAATGTTTGAAAATATTTTGGTTGAAAGGATTGGACTACATGTGATTGACAGACTGGGACCGTCAGTAGAGGCAGCAACAGGATTTGAAAGACCCATATTAGTGATGCAAAAATAGAAATAGCAAGTCTGTTAACATGAATCAATCCCTCATTACCATGGATTTACACGAATTTGCTAATATACCAATTGACAAAAAATTTAATTGCCAACAGGGGCTAATTTTGCTATTTGTCCATGATTTCATTTGCTGTAACCCCAAGCGGACTTCGAAGCAGCAGCAGACTCAGATTGCTTGATACCACTCTCTCCAAGAGTATTGATCATCAAACTATCAGCATTCAAATATACTTTGTTCGATGAACTAGAAATAGTGTTGGCGATTTCTTTCGATGCTTCAATTTTTCTTAGTTCCAGGAAAGCAGGGTTTTTCTGAATTGCCTACAAAGAATGGTGATTAGAAATACAACAAGGTTAATACAAGTGAGTAAAGGTCATTTACATTGCCAATTAGTTGAGCGGCTTGTGCTTCACCTTGTGCTTTAATAATAATCGATTTTTTCTCTTGAATAGCACGATCTACGATGTACTTGGCACGTTCAGCGTCTTGCTGAGCTACTTGCTTCGCTTCAACAGCAGCTGTGTACTCTCTGGAGAAAGCAAGGTGCGTGATTGCTACATCGTCCAGCAAGATGTTAAACTCTGCAGATCTCTGGGTTAGTAAGTCACGAATTTGCTTGCTCACAACATTACGCTTCGTCAACAATTCGGAAGCATTATATTGAGCGACAACAGCCTTTGTAACTTCATTGACAATTGAAGGAAGGACGCGCTCATCAAAGTCTACCGTGTTTCAAGCATTACAACAACTGGTTTGAATTAAAAAATGATAGAAAATCTAACCTTTTCCAAGTCTTCTGTAGATAGATGGCAATTTGTTTGCGTCAGGCTTGTACAAAACACGCATAGAAATTTGCACCATTTGCAAATCTATAGACACAAGCGCAGATTAATTTAATCCAATTAAGATATGCTAATTGAAGAGTAGTCATACCTTTGCTTCCACTTTGAGTATCGATTGGTTTGGGTCTCGTACGAATGTCGTAGGTAATAACGCGTTGCGCCCAAGGAATGACAAAATTCAAACCTTCAGTCAGAAGAGTTTTCTCATCCAATCCACCCAATCTGTTGTATATGATACCCGCATGACCTGGCTGGATGGTGACCATCGAATGATAAACACCGTAGCTTCCGAGACCTACAACAGCCAAAAACTTCAAAGCAGCACTGCCACCACTGCCTCCAGGAGCAGCGCCTTGAGGGGCCTGGGGTATGCGAGATGCAAACTTGGAGAAAACAGTCTTGACAACGTTCATAATGCTGTCCACAATCGAAGGCTTTACTTTAAAACGACAATACCAAAAAGTAATTCAATCTCAACTTATTGTTGCTGACTCGCCACCGCAAAGCCGGCTTACAACAGCCATTAGAACTCTGTATTGTGTAATATTTCTAACAGCTAGCCAGAATTCATTATTGTGACTATTTTCTAATGGAGCTGGATTTAATTAACTAATAAAAAAGAATTTCTTGTATGCTGAGATCAACATTACTACATATATTTTGGACATGTCGACGAAAGATATAATACTAAAGTTGGTGTGTCCTATTCTTGGCCTCTGTATCACAACGGTCATGTGGTCATCACCGATGAAAGTCATACTGCAGATACGAAATAGTCGAGAACTAGGCGACACTAATCCGTTGCCCTTTGTAGTAACAATATTAAACTGTATTGGTTGGGTAATATATTCTTGTTTGAGGAAAGATGTATTTATATTTTTGGCAAATATATCTGGTTTGTGTCTTGGACTGTTTTATACTTTAAACTGCATGGGCGTGCTTGTGCAAAATACTAAACCACAAGGAGAGCTAAACGAAACATATCGAACCTTGGAAGGCTTACTTCTCTTCGCCGCATTCTTTTGGGCCCTGATTGGTTTCTTATGTGCAATTATTTTCAATAGTTTCTCTGATCCTGTGGAGCAGATGGCCACACTTGTGGGATTCATAGGGAGTTCATTCGCGATCGCATATTATGGAGCGCCTTTGTCAACTATGGCAAAAGTTGTAATGACCAGAGATTCATCAACTCTGTATTTACCGACAACCGCGATAAACATTGTCAACGCATCGCTTTGGACTGCATATGGTTTTGCGGTGATGGACATAAATGTTTGGGGTCCTAATTTCATTGGGTTGATCCTTTCAGTATCACAGATTATTTTGATAGCAATATTCCCTCGAAAATCTGCTGCTGGAAACTTTATTGTATCCAATGAAGAAGATCATCAGATAAAGTACTCAATTGAAAGGAAAGAGTTGCAATTTTCTGATATTTTAGAGAATGGTAGTAGCACAACAATAAATCCTTTACATTAGAAATTAAGCGACATACTTTATGATGTTTTTTGATGATATAATAAACTTTGCTATTTGCATGTAACCGATTGTCGACTGTTTTCAATAGGTTCAATCATCTGTACACGACTTAAGTCCTGTAATATTTTATATACTACCTCTTGGACTATACGATCTCAAGCTATGTTCAATATCAACTTTTCGATCAACAAATTTTCGTCCATTGAATGAAAAAGATGCTGATCGAAACTCACTTATGTCATCAATTCTAAATTCAATTGAAATGAAGTCATTTGGTTTGTATTTACCCAGTCTTTCGGGCCATTCAATTAGACAAAGGCTGTTGTCAAAAACTTTCGGTATGGATAAAAATGATAGATCACAACCTTTAGGTAAACGATACAAATCCATATGATGAATTGAAACCATCTTTTCTTTGCCATCAGCTTCACAAAACATTTGATAAGTATTGTCTAACAGATACGTTGGGCTAGTCACCAAAAGAGAATCATCTTGACACAAATTTCTAATTAAACCTCTCACAAAAGTGGATTTTCCTGCTCCCAAATCACCTGAATATTTAGGGAGAAAGAGAAAAAGCAAACAATACTTCAGACTGGTCAAATGTTAATATCTCACTACCTTTCAATAGAACGACATCCCCCTCCCACAGAGCTCCGGCGACACAACTACCCAGCATTTCCATCTCTCCATGATTACGTATTTGGTCAATCACCAAATCAAAAGAGTTCAGATAATCTCTTCCATTTGAGAGGTAACGAGACGGTATTGTGCGACGGAATGGCGTCGTTATTCTCCATGCACGAGAGCCCATAATTCCCAAAAGCAAAAGTTCTCTCCACCAGTATAAAAATAGCATACAGCTATTGCTATTTCGCTCAATATAGACAGACTATCTGACCATCTGGTGTCTGTATTTTTGTATGTTGTACAATATTTGTAACGCAGCCCTGTAAATACAATTTTTTTAAAAACGTATTTTAAGAGTGAAGGGACTAACGAACTAACAAGTTGGTTTCTGCATGATCGTCTTTTGTTTAGAGCCTCTTAGCTTACTAGCTGACCATAACTAAACCATAACTACATTTCTATATTGGGGGTGGTCCCTACAGGATCATAATATATTATGTCTATTTATTGTAATTATGTGTTTTGTACGTCAAAAAACGTTGCTTGAGAACGTTGTCCGGGCGTAACAAACTTTTGCTCCAAAATCCTATTATATAGTTGGTAAGAAGTATTATGGAAAGCAGTAATTGTAACAATTATACATTTTATCATATAGGGAATGGACGGGTAGAAATAATTTTTACCCATAGACAAGAATTATTGACTACAAAATTTGAATAAAGACAAACTGAACTAATTCACAACAATACTTCATAATGGTAGCTATGTATCATTCACCAAGTCAGGTCGATCTGCTCAAAAAACGCTGTTAAGGCCAATTCACCTCAGCGTCATGGGTGTGTTCATATCCCGTCAATATGTCACAATATATGGTGCGATCGCACCATCTCACAATTTACGGTGTACTATTAGCTCAAAACGTCCCATATATGGGACGATTGGGAGTGGCTGGTTTTATTCCTAGGGTGTTTTAAGCACGAGGAATATTGGGAACAACCAAAAAATTTTTTACACTTTCCAACTTGTCTAGATAATATATATAATAAGCTGTTTCCGTTTGAGTTTAATTAACTGATATTTGTACAATATTATTTCGGTCCTATTATGCCAAACTGTTATATCACTTTTTACTTCCGAGAGCGTCAAACCAAACGCAAAAACTTCTTATGTCATTTCAAGCAAGGATACCGAAAAATATTTGCCACCAGATCGTTCCTAATTTGTTCGTAGGGGGTCAAGCCGCTACACAGTTCGCAGCACATCTTAAAATCGATTGTATCATCTCCATAGGAGCAAAAAGTAAATCGATTGAACAATTTGAAAATTTCCATTTTGGATTACGCGACGACAAGACATTGGATATCCAAAAAGAATTGGAGGAGATTGTTGGAATCATTGCTGAACAACTTAACCGTAATCGACGAGTACTTGTTCATTGCAAAGCTGGTATCAACCGCTCTCCTTCGTTTGTTTTAGCATTTATTTGCAAAGCATGCTCTTTCTCAATTGAAGAAGGAATGGAATTCATAGTTTCGAAGAGAAATATTTGTAAGTTCTCAATGAAAGAGGAAGTTGAAAGGTGGTTGCGTTCAACTGGTTGTACGGGTGCTGTTTGTGAGAACGTTTAATTAGATCCAACAACTTAAATTCAATGAAACCATTATATAAATGTGAATAAATCCATAGATTTGCCTTAACGAAAGATAATTATCTGCAGCAATAAAATAATGTTTGTCACAACTCCGATTAGATAGCCTAGAATAATCAGTCTATCCCTTGTCAACCTCATGGTTGTAAAAATACGGATGACGCAACCTGCCAAACTCATGGATGCTGAAATCCAACTCCAAGTAGCTTTACCGGAACGAAAAGTGAGAAAAATCTGAGGAATACTTGCGTAATTAGCAGCTATGCATGCGCCAATTTGAATCCCATTCAAATAGGATTGAGGAAGATTCTTTATTCGACAGAATGCGATAAATAAAGTGGCTAGAATGCCAATTCCCATGGAATATTCCAATAGTACATTATTGTAGGAAGAAAGAAGCCCCAAAATTGCTATTGATTGAACGGCTGCACTAACTAACTCCATATATGTTGAGAATGGAAAGCCCATCTTCATTGGATACGCAATGGAGAGAGTTAACCCAATAACGTTGAATACCCAGGTTGTAGTAGAAAAGCCGTAACTGTTTCCTTGCTTGAAGATTTTGATCAACAGTGGTGTGTAAACAACCATGGCACCAATTGCCATCACATAGCCCAAAGTTCTTGCAACTAAATCTTTCTTCACAATACCTCCTTCAGTTAATAATGGCATACCTGCAAGGTCTTGAGTTCCTGTTAGAAAGACTCTTTCCTCATTTACTCTTGCTATCAATGGATGATTCAAAGTCTTTCGGTTAAATAATGCGCTCCGGAAATTTCTCAAACTAGATTGCTTGGTCAAAACAGGGTTGCATATTTTGTTCCATCCCATCGCCATGAAGCACTCACATCGTACGGAAAATATCAAAAATGCTGCTGCAAAATAATAAATAGCAAGAAAAGAATATGTTGGCATATCGTCAGCTTTAACTCCTAGCAACGCAATGTGTATGGTTGCTCAACTCTAAACCTAGATATTTCGACAAATTGAAAGATCTATCGGGCAAACTCTTTTCCTTAATAATACATTTTGACATATCATGTTGCTATTCTGTTGTTTTAATTAAAATAGAGGATCGCACGCTCTACTAATAGCGTGCTGCTGCGGGCGTCTCTGCACCGCTCCCGCTTGCGCCCCGCTGCTGCTGCGACGCTGCTGCTCTTATCATCACATGGCTGGCGAAACGGTTTTTTAGATTATTAATTAAAAAAACCATTAGTTCTTTTGTTATTTTAAAGGAAATTCAATAGTACCTTCTGATCATGCACCATTCTCACAGAAAGAGTAGCGAACAATTTGGTTCAAGCACTTTATACAATGAGACCGGTAATATACGTCTGTACAGGGTGTCTGAAGAAACGAGGAAGAAAGGTAATCGGCATAGTAGTTGCAGTTCCTCTCACAACCCTTACACTTAATATCCCTATATTGAAGTCGCTGAAGATTCTAAACGCATTCACGATGATATGGTAAAACATAATATTCAATCCAGAGAGCGATTTCGGAAAGAAGAAAATCAAAAATTTAAGGTAATTTCATGGATGAGTAGTACTAGAATAACTAACCTCCAAAGAAGATTCGTGAAAAATTTCGAACAGCAATGATTAGTCGATGGGTTGAAAAGTCTAAAGATAGTCCATTTACTGTGGACTTATACGAAAAAGAAATGAAACGAAAGATGAAACACGATGAATTTGTTCGACAAAAGCAAATCTATGAAGGTAAAGTACGTCTTGTTGCAAGTATGAAAGGCGAAGCAGATAATATATATGGAAAAGCGGCGATGGACAGGATGGGATTCAAGAGTCACACTAAAATGGCATTACAGTTTCAACAGTTTATCCTTGATGATAAAGTAATCAATCGAGACAGCCGCCGACTTGGTAAGATGCTCTACGATGAACTTGATTTTGTCGCTGAACAGTTTCCTGCTGTCGCGGAAAGAAGTGTGGAACTGACGATAGTTGATAAGTCATGTAACAGCGAAATGTTTACCTGTCAGTCTCCAACCCTTGATGGGGAAGAACTTTCTCAGGAATCAGATTTTGCTGCCAATCCTTACTTTCCAGACGATCGCAAACGCAGAGATAAGCAACAACTTCCTAGTGGTAGTGTGTCTACAGGGTTTAGTGGCCCATTAGACTACTCCTCTCCGCAGGAGCGTATGAAAGCATTACAGGATGATTTAAGCGAAAATTTCTCAGAGATAAATCTTCTGTAATAAGTCGAGACATTTAAAGGGAAAATGTAAATAGTTGAAAATTGATTGTAAATAATGTAATTAGCAGAGCACTACCGGTCTACCCTATCAGTGAATAAAATGTGAGAACTTCAAATTAATGCTACATTAGGATTCCTCTTTAAACGATGTTGGGGCCCTCAAACCAAAAGTAACACCACCGTTGTCATCTGGACCTTTTTTTTCCGAATCATCATTTGCACTGTGGATGATACCCTCTATCAACTTTGCTTTGCCACTTTTATTATTGTTGTTCATTATATCTTTTTTCCGGTTATTCATCAACCCATCCTTTACAAAACTGTCTTCCGAAATACCATCAAACACATCTTCGGCGTATTCCAACAAAATCGTCGAATATGATGACCTTATGTTTTGACTCATGTCCTGAAACGGATAGTCAACTAATTTCTGTGTACAACCTGCGGAGCGCATTGTCTCAAAAAACTTTATGGTGTCAGCACTGTGATTTACATCGTCCGAGGAATCATCAACTTCCAACTCATACTTGACGTCCGGGTTGTCAATCCCATTTCCTCCTTCATCATTCCAACCATTGAATTCATCTGATTCATCATCACTGTTATCGAAATCGTGTTGACTCTCACTTTCAAACTCGTCGTCCTGACTGGAATCATCTGCATCTTCTTCGTTAATGAATTCCACAGCAAAAAATATATCGTTTGCGACGGTTTCCGCATATATAATCTCTCTTTCAGCCTCTTCTCTAAAAAACGCCCCATTATATAGAGGATAGACGAAAGGACGTTGCTTCGCAATTTGAGCCGTGATGTCTTCAAAAAGAAATCTTTGAGAGGGCCTTTCCTCGAGATTGTAATCTATAGGGGTTACGGAACGTTCTTCTTCCAAATAATCAAAGCATGTATCAACATCGATCGGCATAGATTGATCATATGATGAGTAAGTGAAATCCTCTGGAGCAGTTTCACCATTCCAATCTGAACAAAAAGATAAATAATTTTCTATCCCTTGAAGCGCTACATCATCCAAAACGGAATTATCCATACCATTGCCATATCGATCGGAATATTCGTTGAGAAGTGTTTCAATATGGTCCACCCCTTCAACTTCCAAAGCGGAGAGGGGACAATTAATCAAAGAACGTCGCACTCTTGCCTTCAAAATTTCCTTAACGATTGATGCTATCTCCACAGGCATTAGTTCAGGAGAGGTGGCCAGGTATTTCTCCAATAACTGAGAAAGAGTTTTTGTATATCCTGATAGAATCAGCGGTTCCGCTGCAACCAATATCATCCTTCGACTTATTACCCGCTGATTCTGAAAAAGCAACTTCATGTGTGAAATACTACACTGTTTCGCAGCCACAGTCATAAATCGTTCTACACAAGATTGTTCAATGTAAAATCCTTCTTTGCAGAGTGATTCATAACAATGGTGCGCACCACTCAGATCACCAATTTCTAAATATGCATCTAAAAGATGAAGAAGTCCTACATGATGATATTGACTATTGATTTCATTCAAACGACTCGCTGTATGTGATGCTAATAATGGATTAATTTCGAAATGATGGACCTCCACCAATTCGGCCAACATTTTTGGCAAGGACGGTAGATGTTTAACGTAGGAATTGTTTGCTATGATACTCTTTTCGTGTTGCTCATTCCACTTTTGTTGAATAAAAGATGCAAGAGCATTTACATTGCTATTCGACGAAAAAATTTCCCATTCCTTTAACAATTGACCACTAGACGACGCACTGGTATACCACTGCTTCCCAACTCGCGTTGATTTCCGAAGTACTTGAAAAAGCATGTTGAGACTTCAAAATATGATTCCGACGTCCAAATAATTAGGTGTGTCGGTATTAATATTATTGTAATCGAGCATAAAATAATACTTCAAGTATTACTTAGCTGCTTGAATCAATGGAAAATATCCTAATTAAGCCGTATAAGCTTATAGAAGAATATCATTAGCTGCCTAAACAACTGCTCTCACCCACTACTTTTATTGTAGATTATTGTATAATGGCAAGTCGAGAGATGAAGAACAAATTCAAGATGAGATAGATAAGTATCAAATGATGGATTGCAGGATACTAGGTACCGCATCTATAAAGGGACTCCAAGAAAAGTCCCTTTAATAGAGCTGGTAGCTTGGTACATATCCAATTTAGGTTACCTATTACATGTTATAGCATATACTTCTATTTTGTGTGCACACGCCATGCGAAGATGATCTAATTTAATTCTTTCCCTCAATGTCAAAAAAAAAAAATAATAATAATAGCTATTGTATAATATGTGGAGCCAGCTAAGTCCTCTTGAAATCTTGAAAGGTCTAAATCACACAATTCAGATAGATAATAAAATCTCTACCCCAGCAGTCCCGAAGTCCCGAAGCTGTATTATACAGTACATCAGTACAATACACATTTGCTTTTCAAAGATTGGAAGTACTTGTAGAATTATTTGATTTGCTGGCGTCACCCATCTTTTCCAGATTTGATCCTCCGGATTGTAGTGGTTTAACCATGCAAATTTCTTTTGCAAATCAATGTGCTCTTCTCATTTTGGTACTGATCTCGATGTATCTGGAAGTTACAGGGGAGTTAGGGCTCTTATTGAAACCCATCATCACTGTACGTGGTGGGGCTAGACCTATATCTCCACATCCAGATCATTTTTTCAATCAATTCGATCTTGACTATGGTTCAGTTGATGATCGTCGTGTTGCTGGGTTCCTTAATGGCTTTATAACTTCCGGAAAATTGTTATCACCTCGACAAGAAGACCCTTTTTCGCAGTGGCTTTTTGAACATGTTGAGCGTGGGAAATCTCATGCTGATTTGCGTACGCGTTTCGTTCGACCCAAGGCATATTATGTAAGTCAATCTTGCTCATATCTAATATCCTTTTAAACTTCATTTGTGTATATATAATGATAAGGCTGCAGACTTCGGTACGACAGATGATCTAAAGAAAGATGAAAACCCGGTATAGCTATTCTGGTTGAACTTCTATAATTAATTAGGAACTTAACTTCCAACTTCCATACATAGAAGTTAGTTATTGTGAATCACCTGATAAAAAGTGATGCCGATGGATTTTTACGCTCAAATCCCGCTCCATTCGATCTCGAAGTCAGAGAAATATGGCAACCATGGTTGCGTAGAAAGTGTCATTTTGCGGTTCGTTATATCATCCCGGATAGAAGCAGTATACTTAAGCTAATGGAAGTGAGAGGTAAATTTCAATGTCAAGTAAGTATGAATTAGGATGTATATTTCTAGTGTTGTTACGTTCGATAACTGTTGTTTAGTTCGTGTTAGATCATAAGAACGCCAGCTCAAAGCCAAATTCGTATATCGAAATGAATTTTAAACCAACCTTATGGCGAAGAATTATTTCTGGGAGAAAAGTAGCTACAATTAAGCACAGGGTTGATATTGCATACCAATAACTGAGCGATTAACAACACTTTCAATAGAAAATATTTTGATCACAACAATCAAAAATGATTGGTTGGTCTACTGTGATATACCGATAACTTTGGATAATTTTGCCGAAGCTGCTGAACTATTTTGTCATCAATATTTACACAATACGAAAGATTTAAGTATCGCATTTTGCGACACCATGGAAACTGCATTAATCTTTCCACAAAGAACGTACCTATCAAGTGATTGTCACTAATATCCAACTTTTTCAAGCATCTGCATGCCAATATTAATCCAATTACACTGCTATCTGTTAGTAAAGTGCAAGCAGAAATGCTGAGCTCTTCTAGCAAGGGTAAATACTCTGCCACAACTATCAAGCAGCCGTCCGTTAATTGGTTCATACCAGCTAATACTAACGAAGAGAGCTCCCCACAACTCTTGGCCATACTTTCAATGCCAAAATTAGTTATTAACAAGCAAAACGAAAAGTTGATATACCGCAAATGTCTGCAGCACTTCGACAGACCAATGATTCCCGCATCCGTAATCCTGTAACAGTAGGTCAAATCAATCTGTTCCAAACATTCCCCCGCACATTCTGCAATTCGAATCAAGGATACGTCATCAAAAGAATGACAGTTCATCAAAAATAACTGCCGAAGAAAGCAACAACTCGGTGCGACCATCAAGTAAGTTGATTTGGAAATGCTCAATTCAGATATGTCTAAAACTTCTAGGTTAGAAAAGGAAGTCAAAATGTACCGAATACAGTGATCAGAAATATTCTTGTTACTTGCAACTTTCAGACCAATTAAGCTTGTTCGCTCAGAAATGCTTGCAATTGACGAGTCTGAAATATTGCAACAATGGGAAACGTCAAGATATATAAGTTGACGGTACTTGTTAACAAGAGTATTCAACATATCATCGTTGACGCTTTCAATGTATGAAAGTATTAAAGTATGAATGTATTCGCAACGTTTCAACAACACGTCAACTACCACCTGCGAGAAGTTAGAACAGTTGCATAGTCCCAGAAATTGCAGATACGGTAACCGTTCCAGAAGATATATCAAATGATTTTCACCAAGAGTGGTAGAGCCGTGTAAATCCAATTTGGTAATGGATTTGGAATCCTGAGAGGGGCTTTCCTTCAAGAAATTCAATAAATTATCTCCGAAGTTATAACAATAGTGCAAGCAGACATCCCGTAAAGAAGGGAGCTGAAGCACAATACTGATAAAATTGGGGTGATCTTCGACTGAGAGATTGTCGATTACTAATTGCCGCAAATGATAAAATGTGATAGAAAGAGCCCCAAAGTAATTCAACGGACTTGAATCTTGTAAGATGAGTTTTGAAACATGAACGTTTCTGTCGATCAACCATTTTTGGCTATTTTCATCCAAACCCTCATCAAATCCTTGGGTTGAAAAAGTTGGATTTTGCAGCAATTTTCTAAATAAGGGAAGAAATTTACTTGAAACAGTAACTCCTACATCGAGTCGAACCAAATCTGAAGTGTTGATCCATTCTCGACAAATACAATGATACAAATGTTCTGGAAGATCAAACAATACATTTGGTTGATTTTGCATTGAGTTCATCATAAAAGTTGACTGAAGGTTACATAGCATAAGGTTTGTTCCTAGTTCCTTCCAAGAATCGTTGGTTAACGATAACCTTCCTCGAGAATTCTAGTATTCTGGATACTTTGCTTCTATGCATAGTGATGGCATGGATGGTTGGCTAATTCTGTAATTTGCTCTTTGATTGAATTGGCTATATAGAAAGGCTGAAAGGCGACTCCTTGTTGCTTGGCGCAGCGGCGCCTGCCGCCGGCCACCAGCACAGGCGCAGCAGCAGCAGCGCAAGCAGAGAGAACACGAGGGCACAGCAGCAGCACTCTGTGCTGCGCTGCTGGCAGTCGACTTTACACTAAAATACAATAATAAAAATAGTTGTGGTAGATAAATAGAATAATAAACCATCGGCATCCATAGCATATTCCATATTCTTGTATCACAAACAGTATATTGTACTTCACAATGGTTCGAAAAGATTTAAGAGCTGATGACCAAAGCCGCCATGTCAACATTTCCTTGGGGGGGGTGGTAGAAGCTGATGGAGCGGCAAAGATCGTTATTGGCGAAACATGCGTGTTGGCCACCGTTTGTGGACCAGCGCAACCACGATATTCTCGCCATGAAGATGCGGAGAAAGCAAAGATTGAAGTAGAAGTGAACATGGCGTGCGATCATGGATTAAATTCGAATGACCTAATTATAGCAGAGTACATTAAAAATGTCATCTCTGCATGTGTTACCTTGGAAGATTTTCCGCGATTGTTGTTTGTGTTCAAAGTACTGGTTATCAGGAATGATGGATCTCTTTTATCTGCTTCACTCAATGCATGTACTTTGGCTCTCCTTGATGCGGGGATACCCATGAACTTCTTCATTACCTGCGTTGAAATTGCACATGCTGGGCATCAACTTCTCTATGACCCCACCCAATCAGAAGAACATCAATCTGATGCTGTTGTGTCTGTTGCATTCGCAACCCTTAATAAGTATGATGGAACAATGGTTAATTACTCAAAGGTGGTTGGATTGGAGGTTCAAGGTAACTTGTCAATCACGGCACTAAGTACGGTACTCAACGAGGCAGAAAAATGTGGGAATGCATTAAGTAGTACATTTCGCAATGCTGTTGAAAGCAAATTATTAAATACTCGATTTTCTGTGAAGGATGTTGTGTAATACTTTTAGAATATACATGACATGGGATAATAGCGAATACCATCTGTGATGTAGGTGACAATAATTTTACTTGTGTATATCATATCAAGTAGAAGAACACTATCAAACTGTCCACAACTTACAAAACCATTCCTTCCTACCGCACTAAAAATTTAGCAAATCTACAAATTTTCTTCCAAGTGACGGACGAACTAATGTACGGATGAAACCATGTTCCTTATAAATCCTTTTCCGCGCGGCTTCCGTTTTACATGATGCACCATGCACACGTTATTCATCGTCTACATTCATTCACAATACATTAGACCATTCAATCTAGAACTGTATTGTTCTAATATTATATATCAAATATGAAGGTAACACAATACTGTGCCATATTGAGACGCTTCTTTTATATTTTTGCAACTGCAATAGATTGAAGAAGTACAATCCACCACCAAAACACAACGTGTCGCAGCCCACACTCACATCAAAGGTCTTGGTTTGGATGATAAGGGTAGAGCTTTTACAACTGGCAGTGGCTTAGTTGGTCAGGAGAAAGCCAGAGAGGTACGAATGTATGCGATTGTTTCGTTGTTAGTTCTCAAACCTTGGTAGGCTGCAGGTCTCGTTGTTGAGCTTATCAAATCAAAGAAGATGGCAGGAAGAGCTTTGCTTCTTGCTGGTGCGCCAGGCACTGGCAAGACAGCGCTTGCATTAGGCGTTAGTCAAGAACTTGGACCGAAAGTTCCTTTTTGCCCCATGGTGGGTTCAGAGGTGTACAGTTCAGAAGTTAAAAAGACTGAAATATTGATGGAACATTTTCGTAGAGCCATTGGCCTCCGTATCAAGGAGAGCAAGGAGGTTTATGAAGGGGAAGTAACTGAACTCTCTCCTGAGGAGACAGAAAATCCCCTTGGTGGATATGGTCGCACAATCAGTCACGTTATCATCGGTCTGAAGACAACCAAAGGCAGCAAACAGCTACGTCTTGACCCTAGTATTTTTGAGGCAATGCAGAAGGAAAAGATATCGGTTGGTGACGTAATATACATTGAAGCCAATAGTGGTGCTGTTAAACGCGTTGGTAGGTCCGATGCTTTTGCAAGCGAATACGATCTCGAGGCTGATGAGTACGTGCCTGTTCCAAAGGGGGATGTACATAAGAAAAAAGAAATTGTTCAGGACGTTACCCTACATGACTTAGATGTGGCGAATGCTCGACCTCAAGGAGGTCAAGATATTTTGTCAGTTATGGGTCAGTTGAGCAAGCCCAAAAAAACTGAAATTACTGAAAAGCTTCGTACAGAAATCAATCGTGTTGTCAATAGATACTTAGATCAAGGAGTGGCAGAGTTGGTTCCGGGAGTTTTATTTATTGACGAAGTTCATATGCTTGATATAGAATGCTTCACATTTCTCAATAGAGCTTTGGAATCCACATTGTCCCCAATTGTTATTTTTGCCACAAATCGTGGTGTGTGTCCCATTAGAGGAACAGATATCTTGTCGCCACATGGAATTCCTGTGGATCTCCTTGATCGCATGTTGATTATTCGTACTATGCCGTATTCCCTGGAGGAAATGGTTCAAATCATATCTATTCGAGCTGAAACTGAGAGTATTGAAGTGGAAGATGAAGCTCTTGCTGCAATGGGAGAAATTGGATCACGCACATCTTTGCGTTATGCCGTGCAGTTGCTTACTCCTGCCCGAATAATTGCTCATACTGCTGGAAGGGAATTGATCAAATCGGTAGATGTAGAAGAGATTGATGAATTGTTTTATGATGCGAAGGCATCTGCAAAGTTGTTGGCAAAAAGTGAAGGCTATCTGAGTTAACGTAGGATTTTGTACAAAGTAGACTCTACAGTGTGAATGTAAACATTACGAAACATTTGAATTATGGACAGCGCGGTATATAAACTCTAACCACTCGCTACTAACTCGCAAATTCATCCTCATTGAACCGTGGAATCCGCGTTGAATAGAGCGCCTTACTTCTGCATAATAGTTGTCGTCCGTTGCAAGTAATACAGCCTTCCATAGATATTCTTCTACAGAAGAAGTAACAAGCTCTGTGTAATTCATCTGGCGATATAAGCTAGCAGCATATCTCCCACGGATATGTTCAAGAGGGAGGGTAACCAATGGGACTCCACTAAAAAATGCGTCGTGAGCAGTGATACAACCTAGGGAATGGCATTTAAAATTAAGCACTGAGCTCAATATTGTGTGAATTCTCACCTCCATAAGGAAAAGTATCAAGTGCTGCCCGGGAAATCATTGCAATTTGAAAATAGTGCATATATCCGATAACACGAAAGTGTCGCATGATGGATTGAATACGCTCACTATCTCCTTGTAATATTTCTAATAACATGTTTTCAATCTGTTCTACGATAATGCGGTTGTAATCTGGCATTGATTCCGTAAAAATAATAACGAAATGTTTGGGATTTTTTTCAACTTTGTCAATCAATTGAAAATGGGCTAAAAGAGACAAAAGTGCACGAAGAAACATTGGGTGCATCTTAAATTGTCTGCCAGGAACAATGACTATCCTCGCATCCAAAGGCAATTCAAGATGTCTCAGTAGCTCATTGTTAGTCTTCACATTAACTTCTTCATCCTAACACCAAGAGAAAAATAAATTGCCGCAGTGTATCGTAAAAACCGATGAAAACTCACTATGGGCAGAGGAATTGTATTAATGAAATTCATGCGAATCATTTGCTCCGAATAAAAGGAGTCTCCATGAGCAACTTCGTCGTCCAGACTAAAATAATAGTCTATAGTATCTTGTCCAGTTGTTATCGGATGACCCCAAAATACAGCCTGCGTGAGAAACTTTTAAAAAATGCTATCTACCACTCATAAATTTAATCACCTGAATTGTTGCCAACCGAGAAAATGATACCAAGAAACTAACAAAATCCATACCAATATCAGCGAATATGAGCATATCCAATTCATCTTTTGCAATTTCTTGACGAATATAGTTTACGTTCATTGGAAAACGGAAAAACTTGGTGTTGAAGATGGAGTTCATCTGAGCAGAGATATAGTCCATTGGTTCATCAATGATCCTATCTTCGTCAGAATTCACTTCTTTGACATACTTGTGGGTAATAGAATAGACAAATATCTCTCTCTCCAATGCTGGTCCATACTCGCTGTCCAAAACTTTCATCAAACTCATTACTTCGATCATGATACGACCAATGGAATGATCTCGAAAATGGTTCGATATGAATCCGATCCTCAAAGAAGTTCTTGAACTCGATATTCTTGGTTTAGCGATGTGATTAGCAACAAAATTTAGATCAGGCGACAAATAGCGAAATATTCGCGTCACGAGAACTTGCACTTCCTTGTCGTTGAGTCCTTGGTGAGCCATGTAGAATGACGTGGCACAGATGGTTTCAAGCAAAGTCTGTAAAATAAAAGGAGAAAATATCAAAATGAAAATTCAAGAATAATTCACAAGCTTGCCGAAATATTAAGAGTGGGAGATGGTTTTGAATTGAGGCTATTCCAGTACTCCGTCAAGTCTTCCACTATCTCGCGACGGAAATTAGTTGCAACTTCATATGAGGGAGGTATTGAAGGGATATTGAGGATGGTCCTTAACTTAAATAAATATAGCTCGGATTGATCCACCACTCTTGAATTCATGTTAGCAAGAATATGATACGACCGAATAATCTGAAGAGAAAAGGTGGAGCTATGGTCCATGCAACCACGAAGCTTTTCTATTTCCGAGATCACAACGCTTGCTTTAATCAGGGCTTGCTCAAATGCCTGCTTACTGGCCTCGTAGTGAGCTGTTGAGGAGAGCGGAAGGATCAACTGTTTGATGAGAAATACTGCCATTCCTTCAGCATGTTCGTAATGTTCTCCATTGAAAAAGTCTTCGGCGATCTTGGCAAAGCTCAACAGATTATTCTCTAAGTTGACAACCAAATTGCTGCTATGCAAATGCAAACCCACCACCCCAACATCTTTCATGTATTGATAATAACTGCAACGATTTTCTTGTATCCTGTTTATGTTGTTACAATAAGGTCTGGGATATATTCGTCCATCGATTAGATTCCGCACTTCCAGTATTGTTTCCATAGTTGTTGTTTGTGTGAATCCATCTGTATAATCCAACCACTTATAATGAACAAGGAAATTATCCTCATATCGCCTTTGGAATTCCTCCAAAAACAAATTGGTACGTGCATCAATGGAGTTTGAAAATACTTGATCAATCATCTCATGACAGGATTCATCATAGGCGGAGCTAATCGTCGAACACACTTGGTCAATGGATTGCAATATAGGATCCCAGGATAATTCATCAGTGATGTGAATTTGTCTGAGTGAGCGTGTAAAGCCGCGTGTAACCCATATCTGAGTCAAACCAAGTATGACCAATGTCGTCAGATTCACGATAATGGACTGTGTCATGAGTGAATTAAGCGATGGGGATGAGGGAAAAAGCTAATAATATTTCTACTGTACCATGCAGAACCTATATACCATCAACAATGGATGAGACGATGATGAATGATAAAATTGGAATTATTTTTATCGTTTATTATTATTATTAATTATTGGACCCCAGACCTCAAAAGCAAATTCGAAAATAGCAGATGCATCTGTGCTGTGCTGCGCCCTGGTGCAGGCGGCGGAAAGCAGAGCAGAAGCCAGAAGCGACACGCCAGCCCAGCAGCAGCCCAGGCAGCAGCAGCTACTACAATGCTATACAATGTATACATCAAAGATCTTGATCTTTGAACGGTTTTATATTGGCGGATAGGAGACCAAAAGTTGTAGAGGTGGTGTTGCAAAAATGATCTGGGATATATTTCTCATCATTTTGATGATGGTTATTGTTCCCTCAGCAATAAAATCTGAAGTCACCATAAAACTGGAAGGTCCTGATGACGACAAGGTACTAAGTGGAGATTGCAATTTGTATGAACTACACAAGAAACCACATTCTATTAAAAGAGATAATAAGTATGGGCTTTGGCCGGATTTAATGAGTCCCTCGGATTTAGAGAGTGGTGAAATTTTGTTTGGAATGGAGGAGGCGATGGAGATGATTTGGAGAAATCAAAATCCTCAAGATTGCCACAAAGCCAAATATATCATTCTTGATGGGTGGATGCAAGGCTATGGATCGGAAATTCATATTTATGGTGTTGGATTGGCTGTTGCCTTAGATATGGGATATGTTGTCCTTCAAAAAGGTGGTTGGATGTGGCGCTTCAACAACAAATTTTGTGAATCACAGGGTCAAAAAACCCTTGATTGTTATTATGTACCTTGGAGTAAATGTACCATTAGAGATGCTATCCATGTTATATATCCAGATGGCCCAGAAGCGTTCAAAAAGAAACAACAGGCGTCAAATGACCAATGGACCGCAGCTGATGATAATCTCCTCTTTTCGTTAGTGAAAAAATATGGTAATAAAGGTGCGTGGATATCTATTGCAGAAAGTTTTCCAACGAAGACTAGTTTACAATGCGCCTTGCGGTGGCGCAACGTGGTGAAAAAACGGTTAGATGCCACTGCGGCACAGGTATATTTTGTTGTAAGGTCATTGCTTTTGAATTAATCTGTGACACTGTTGATAGGGAACACCGTTGAAAAACTTGATTCATAAAGAGCTTCGAACGATTGCGGACTTTATCACACATAAGGAGGGTATATATCCTTTAAATAGGGTACTGTATGGAAAGTTTGATAATGGCAGAGCGGTTCTATTGCCCAATCATACTGATCGGTTTCCAAATTCAGTTATGGTGATCGGTGAAGAAATGTATTTCAAATATGAAAAATTTGTGCCGAAAATGTTTATTCCTATGCTCAAATGCACGAAAATGCATCGAAGTACATACTTTTTGTGGTGGAGAGCGATTGCTGCCACTTTCATGATTCGTCCAAATAACGCAACTCTTGATCTACTTGAGAAAGAACGCGATCCATATTTGAGAGAAGTCGGGGGCAAGTGTATATCTACTTATGTACGCCATGGTGATAAAGGTATTGAAATGCAGCTGGTACCTACCAAGAAGTATTTGGATACAGCGATGAAGGTCTGGAGTGAAGGACTGTCTCCTGTTTTGAAATCCAACAAACAACGCGTGTTCTATATTTCATCTGATGACTACTTGGCGATTAATACCGCCCAAACTTGGGGGGTAAAGAATAACATCATAATTCGGCAATCTAACATGTCGAGAACTATTCTAGCTGATAGGCGTCAAGTTATTAAACAGCACGATATGGAGCGTCACTTTCCTAAATCGCGTGAGATGGAATACTTTTCTTATATTTTGCATTTGGCAGATACTGTTTATTGCGAAAGCTGTATCTGTACTTGGCCATCCAACTACTGTCGATTGATTGACGAACTCCGGACAACTGTTGGAGGCAAAGCAAACAAAATTTTCGTGGACTTGAGTGTAGAAACGTGCCAAAAGAGTCCTCCTTGCATTCGTCATAATGGGTTAGGGAATTATGTAGGTGAGATATTTGATCCAAAAGATAGATTGTGGTAAATTGCCCGATAATGTACGTGTGGTAGAAAAAGCGAACAAACGGTAGCACTCGCAAAGTGATAATACCATAGGGGTGACATGTTAGTTAAAAATCTTACAAACGTATATCTATTAAGTTTCATCAAGCCTTGAACTATATAACTATTACGTGAGATTCGTCTTCTTTTTCAACTCAGCATAACTCTCGGGGCTCATCACTTTGCTTGCAAGTGCATAATCTTGCAACTTTTTCATGACTGGCATGTTCTCCAAACGATCCGGAAGAGGATCTTTCCCAGATATATAATTGTAAATATCGATTGTCTCTTCTTTTAATAACTCTTCGTAATCATCCAAATCCTTGGAGCTCAATGTTGGTACATTCTCTTGGGCCCATGAGCCCATCAACAAATCCGCTTCTAACCAACCTCTTTGTTTAGATCGATAAATTATTCTCTTCCTACGAACAAGATCCATCTCTTCCTTGGAGATCACCACATCAATAGATTCATACTTGGATCTTATGGTGTGATCAACGCTGAGAATCTTCTCCATTACTTTTTGTGGTAAATCTTGGTTGACATCAGTCATTAAAGCAAAAGATCGTCTAGAAATGCGACAAATAGTTTGAGATACGACGAACCTCGCAATTCGACTTGCAATCATTCTCGCGTGGGAAAATAATAAGATATATGTTGGATGTGTTTAAAGTAGATTAGAATGGTTATAATATGACTTTCATTCGATGCTAATAAATATTGAAAAAACGATATTGCCATTTTGCTTGCGTGGCGAACCAGAACTCGCGTGTGGCCTGAAGAGTGCACATATATGCGGATATACTATGCATAAGCTAGCAACCGTTTATTTTTTACCTTTTACACTACTGACGATGGATTTCTTGCTATTGGCACCATCAGAAGCGAATGAAGTAGTTGATGAATTATCATTCAGTTGTTCCTCAGGAATCTTGACTTCCTCTGTCCATCCTGAAAAGCTTCCCAATCCCACGGCACTTTCCGCTCTTCCTCGGAAAACATAGCTATCCCCCCCTTTTAAACCCTGAATTCTATATTTCACTTTTGTTAATGACTTGTCTGTTTCATTACGTGTAAACTTGCAGACTTGGGTGGAATTATCATCCAAACTCATAGCTTCAAGAATAAAATATTTGATGGGTGCTCCACCTTCCACAGGAATCCCAACTTCAAGCATCACGAAATTATCACCAACATTGTAAATTTCTGGAACTTCCAACTGTTTAGGCAATGACGCTTTGTTCGTTTTGGCCCGGTGCGACGGTTGACTGTAATCACTTGGGCCAGCTCCATTCACAAATCGTACTCTCATTTCATACATAGTGTCAGGAAGCAAATCTTCCACCAAAAAACGAATTCTTGATCCGTGCGGTTTCTATATCAATTAGTAACTCTTATATACTTTTGTTAATAATATCACGTAAACATACCTGACTACTAATCAACTCATCAATTTCAGCTTCCAACTTACCAGCTGTTTTCTTGTCTTTGCTAAATCCAAGCTTGGCTTTAAGTAGTTCCAATCCTTTAACTTTTTCCTCCATCTCCTCTTGTTGCTTTAGTATATCAACAAAACTAACTACCTCTACATCTTTGCTTTTGTCGCCGATTTCATAGTTCAAGTTGCTAAGATTTGAATTGAAACGCTTTGTGTTGCATCGGACAGGCTCCCATGCACCAATTTCAAAAGGAGCGATTGTTCTTTTCTCCACTTGCATCGCAACTACAGTGGAACCGTTATGGTACGGAATGTCAACTTCGAACAACATAGTATTCCAACTTCCAAAAATTGCAACCGGATTGTTGGGAGTTTCTGGGGGTCCTGTAAGTGTGAAGCTTTGATCTACACTATTGTATTCCGAAAATTTAGATAATCCAACTTTGTTTGCAGCAAGGACCCTTAAAAAGTACGATCTACCGGGGAAAAGACCTTCCCACGTATAGGATATTGTGCTTCGTGGCAAATCAATCGATTTGTCAATGTTCTTCAAATAGATCTTATAGCCAGTAATAGCAGATCCTCCATCCTCCTTAGGAGGATGCCATTGAAATGTGAGGCTCCGCAACGACGTGTTAATAACTGCTGGAGGGTCGGGGACCGAAGGAACCGTTGCTAGGGTGCTTGTCGATAATGTAGGTTCAGACCATGCACCCATTCCGGCAATATTACCACCACGAGTCCGCAAGGTATACAGGAAACCTGGCTTTAAATTCGGATACTCCACTGCGACTAAAATATGCGTTTCCCTTTTAGATCTTTCAAGATACTACGTCACAGAAAGAGCAATAATGACCGCCAAAAATTGATGATATTCAACTTACCTCAAAAACGGTCTCAGAACCCAACTCATGTGAAATTGAAAATTTCTCAATGTCTTCCGGATTTTGGCGATTCAGCATCCCAAAAGTCTGGCTCTTGATCAAATTGTCTTTCGTTGCAAGAAACCTTTGATGCATTAGTTCGAAATAGTGTAGCACCATTTTTCCATTGTCGATTAGCTCCTCTAATGAAATCTTTAATGTCAAATTCTGTTCATACGACTGAATGGAAAGTACAGGTCAAAGAGGTGATTATTATAAGTGTATGTTCGCAAACCTTTCCATCACCACAGCACTGAATTTCATAAACGGTACTTGCAGATCCAAAAGTCTTTGGATTTGCAGTAAACCACATAATCCAAAGTGAAGTGATAGTCATGCTGCATATCAAAGGACGCTCAGGACTTAAGGGTAATCCAAATTCTGTACGAATCTGGTCGAAGACAGATATTATGTAATAAATATCAACATTCATCTAAGCAACCTACCATCGGGGAAGGTTGGCTCCATTCACTCCTACCCATTCGATTTTCTGCGCAGAGTCGGAATTGATAATGGGTAGCAGGAATCAAGTTCTTCACTATATAATTTCGAAAGTGTGGAGGTAGAGACTTTCCATTGGGGGGCATCCATGCCTCTCGAAGTCCGATTCGGTTTTGAATGTGAAATGCGGTCACATCACAATTAAAGCAAGGAGGTGCCTGCCAACTAAGAACCGCCGTTGTATCTGTAACAGAGACAACTCGAGGAGGATTGGGTACATCTGGACAATCTGGAGTGGTGCACCACGATTTAAGGGTTTGATCATGTGACGCTGAAACGATGAGCGAACAATCGTTGCTGATGCTCAAGCTGCAAGAAAGTACACATTACACTAACAACGATTTCTCAAGCAACTACGAAGGGATAGACTCACGAATAAATTATATCCACATGTCCTTTGAGCTTCCGCTGAATAGTTTGCGTCATCAACGACCAAATAATGATTTGTTTATCTGCTCCAGCTGATACCAAGAATTGCTCGCTAGTTGTATACTGCACAGAAAAAACACTTGCATCATGACCTTTTAAAGTGCGGACGAAAGTTCCATCACGTGGATCCCATATTTTAATCAAGCTGTCTCCTCCAGCAGTGGCAACACGAGTCTCTGACGGTGAGAATGCCGCATCATTTACTGCACCGTGATGGGCAAGCTCAAAACCCTTACCAAATCATGAAAATTAATGTGCTGATAATTAGCAGGAGCATAACTTACGTTGGTGTAGAATCTACGTATCAGACCGACATGTTCATTATTAAAATTATCGTGGTTATCTGACTTCTCATTCATTGCAACAGAAGATTGCTCAGAGAAAGTTTGATGTTTACCTGATCGACCACTGAAAACGACAATAATATTTTCAAATAAGAAAGGGTTGGCAAGATGATCGTCCAAAAATTCCCCAAAGCCCGGTAAAATTGGGTAAAACGACCTCCTGCCAGTGAAAAAAGTTGGAGGATAACCTTCCTTGGAAACGTCGTAGATTTTCTTTAGAGGCTTCTTTTTAATTGATGGTTTCGCAGTGAGGAAACCAGAAATTCCTCCTATAGCATTAACTTAAAGTTCTGCCTTACATCCAGTGAAATCAAACTAACTTACTTGCAGCAGTAGGAGCTATGACTGCTTTGTCATTCTTAACTAAATTATCCAACACGTCAACTTCGAAGTTTAGTTTAGGCGATGAATAATTTTCAAAAGAATAAGTTGATCCCCCCATGCGATAGACTCGATTTTGAATGGTAAACATTTCTCGTTGCGATGGTTTTCTCCCGACTAATGGGACAACATTACTTTTTAAAACTTCTTTTCCAAATAACTTGTCAATGAATGTTGTTTTACAAATATCTCCTCGCTTAAAATCGACATTTCTTGGAATAACAGCCGGAGCTGGATAATTTGGATTTGGATAGTGTCGGGAAAGTCCTGGCAATTGGAAATACGTTTTTCTGCGAATGGCGATATATGTTGAAGATTCCACTTTTCGAAATGTGGCTTCCACCCTTATTAACTTTGTAAGCTCTAATTCAAATTGTTTTTGATCTGTTTTGTTCATTTTGTGATACCACTTGTTCAGGCGCTCCTTTATCGTGGGTTCGTGTACATCATCCAGTGTGGTCGGCAAGCTCTCTACTTTGAGTTTCTTGAGTGATTCTTCATACCTTGCGAGAGGATCAAAAAGTGCAAATTTAGCTTGTCCCGCCTTGGTTGGGAAATTTAATGGTAATGGCATAGTGAAATCATCAACTTCTGGTCCAAATTTACCGCTCTTAATCATGGAGCTATCAATATTCAATTTGTCAATGCATTCCAGCCCCTTCGACCATCCAAACGAAAACTTGGTGCTGTCATCTTCTGGAAATTTTGGGAAAACCATATTAGATATAGCTTGAATAACTTCATCATAATCTGCGTTTTGCAAGCAATGCAAATTCTTCAGTTCACCTCTTATCGATTGAATAATTTTGCGACTCAAATTGCTTACTCCTAATTCTTTAGCAATGATCATCTCATTAGACTCAGCATATATCATTCGAGCAACTTCACGTTCAGTGGTTTCCTGGACCCATTTTTGAAATTCTTTCCCTTCAAAAGAGTCGACAAACATTGCAAACGGCAACTTCTGCGCTTTCGCTGTAGGCCTAAATTTTGAACCACTGTAATAAGCATCCAAATTATTTTGTTTCTCTAGATCTTTACCGTCATCAGAGATGACATCAACTCCTTCATAACCCTGCGATGGTACATCGGACGGATTCTCTTCCAGGTGTGAAGTGACAATTTTTTGTTCTACATCTTGCGCCATGCTCGGATCAACTTGATGATATTCTAATAACGTATCATCCACGTCTTTGTTAGTTCCTCGCGGATCGCTAAAATTATCCTCCCGCAGTTGATTGGATGAATCCTCGACAACAGGATCATCTAATTCCCCATTGTTATCATCATTTGGAATATCACAAATCATGACTGACTTTGTAACTCCTGCTTTAAACTTCATGGGATTATACAATACCAGCCATGTACATTCATCAAAGAGTTCAACCAAAAGGTTCATTATTCTAAACCGTCTGAAAACAGGCTCATTGTTATAATACGCAATCGCTCTCTTGTCTATAAATGTAGCTGCTGATTTCCAGTCTTTTTCGCGAATGTATTCCCAAAACAATCGATGCCGTTCCTCTTGATCGAAAGAAAACTTTTGAGCCACTATATCCTCTGCATTGGTAAGCTGTCCTTGGGCATTTACTCTATTACCCCAATTTGAGCAAGATAAACACATAGAAACCACACCATACTTACCGTAGAGGACTTTCTTTCACCGAGTAAGTTAACTCTTTCCACTCTTGAGAATCTTTCAGCCGATAGTTCAAAATAAAAATAACCCCTCCAAGACGAGGAGGTGGACATAACCACACCACCTCAGCTTGGCTTGCGAAAAGATCTTTCTTGGATATTTCACCTTGAGTAAACGGCCTTTCATTCGAGGTATCGGCGACTACTTGAGGATCAGATGGAGCTGATTCTACAGAACTTCGATGCAATTTTTTCTCCTCTTCTTCCTCAGCAGGTAGCATAGTATACACGACCGCATGATGGTCCAATGTGTACTTCATGTTGGACGGTATCGCGCGATACGGCTTTGATCTCCCCATGGCATCAATCATAGTAAGGGAAGGAAGCCAAGGAATAAACGTATCAAGAGAAAATTTGCCAGCTTTAACAGCAGAATCAGCAGAATAAATGTCCAATCGAGATTCTTTCACATATGCTGAAAAAAATGATTCTTCGACAACATAGTCCAAACTCTATTTCAAGCAAGAATCGCAGTAACTACTCGATCAAAGAGTGCGACGACTTTTACGTCTTACCTGGAGCTTTACGTACAGCACACCGCCGGGATTATATTCGGTTGCGGCAATTCGTTCTCCAAAAGTATTGACATGAGTTACCAATAGAGATACACCTTGATGCTCTTTCACATCATCTTTGTAAAATGGATCATCTCTAGATGCTATCTTATTCTTGTCTCGATCTTCTTCATCGCCGTCTTCCTGGTCCTCGTCGCTCTCAGGCAATTCTTCGTCGTCGGAAATATCTCCACTCCAAAAGTCCAGCATCTTCTCACTTACTAAAACCATTTGACTTTGAGCGAGCCAAAATGCACTTTTTGGGATTTCATTTTTAATCAAAAGCTTCTTTATCAATCCTCCAGGTGACCAATGGAATATGTGGGGAAAATACGAAGGATCAGAAAACTTAGGAAGTTTTGCGTCCCAAAGAATAATCTTTCTTTCCCCGTAATCCGAGCCTGATATAAACATTCTGAAAATTACCAGAAGTTATGACATGAAAGTTATATGTGATTAAACTTTCCCTTACCGACCAGAATGAGAGAATCTCACCGTGACGACAGGGGCATGATGGCCATGGTAAACAAATATACTGTACCCCTCTGGAAAACTCCACGTCCTAATAGTGCGATCTTCTGAGCAAGATACAATTGACGATCCATCTGGAGAAAAACTGCACTTATACACAGCTTGCTTGTGGCCATTAATGGTGATCATAGGTTTTGTATCAGACGAGTTCCATAGTCTCAATGTACCATCGCCGGAACACGAAACGATTGATAAATCTTTGCGAAACATTTGAAAAGTTGGATGGAAATCAGCATTATTTACTATCTTTCTGTGGCCAGTAAACGTCTTTACACATTCTGATGTCTTCATGTTCCAAATTTTCAAAGAACGGTCCTCACTGCAGGATATCACAAAGTTTAAGCAAGGAGATAATCGACACGACGTAACCGCTCCCTGATGCCCAATAAAGTCTAAATGCTTCGCTGCCGAATTCTGCCAACGCTTGTAGCTTTCCACATTTCCTTGAAAGAAGGCTAAACCATCTTCCTTTAGTCGCTCCTCTTCTTCAATAATTTCTTTTTCAGCTTGTCTACGAGCGAGTCTGGCCAATGTTTCTCTGCGTGCAATTCGGTGGTAATTAAGAGTATTGAGCTGAAATACAATCCAACTGCGTTTGTCTTCTAGTTCCATCAAATATCTCTCCAAATCCTCCATCATTTTTTCTTCTCGTATTACCATCAAGCGCTCTTTCTCCATCCTCTTTTTTGTTCGATATTCTATATACATTTTAATAGGGTTTTTTATTTTCCATTTGGTATCGTTTTCCTTTCCTATTGCTGCCCCATTCGCCGGTGCGGCGGTAGATCCTACCTTCTCATCTTCATCATTCTCACCTGTATCCATCTCGAGCGAAAGTACTCCAAATTAAAATTAATAAATTGTCAGCATTTCGGTGGGATCTTTGACTGCATATATATATGAAGGTATTGAAATCCTAGCTTTTCATCATGTGTTTTAAATTTGATCAGCGTAAAAAACTTGGTATAAGGCCTAATACAATATGTAGCATGGGGGGTTCTTAAAATTGGGCAGACGCAGCCAGAGCAGGACAGACAGGAGTAGTGTGCTCGTCGTCGCTCCCAGATGCTGTTTGTTTTTGCCTGTTTGTGCGGCGCCCCCCTGCTGCGCTGGCGAGCAGCGAAACTGGAAACGGCTGAAAAGCAGTTCGTTCGTCCAACTATATAATGGACATTATTCTAGTCGAACCAGATTACGATTGATGCAGGTAATTTTATATCTATTACAACTTTTTTATTTTCTTTAACAAGATCATTCATTGATCAATCGAGATTCAATCTTGGGTCATTTTTGACATATATATGTGTTGTCAACGTGTATTTGTTTTACATCGTCGAAACAATTTAATTGATTGTGGATTGTGTACTATGTGTATAATACCATAGTTTAACAGGGATAAGATAGCAAACTGATGATAGGTTGTCTTATGTAAATTCTGTGAATAGTAATAAATTGTATTAATTTAAGTGGGAAGACGTTGAAGATGAACATGCATTATTGGGAACATCTGCCTTCGTCACGCGATATTTGCACCATATATCACAATTATATATATATAATTAACATCCCTGTACTTCCAATTAGCAAGCGAACTATTTCTTTCAAAACCATAACGAAACTATTGTTAAAATATAGTTCTATATCCCCAACGGTTGGGGATTGGGATACCATCAGGTGGCTTTTACTCCAGGGTTTCACATAACTCCAGGAGGTAATTTTTAACCGGAAGCATAGAATAGTCACAAAATTCAATAAAAAGGACCTTTAAAAAACACCCTCCTGGAGTTATGTGAAACCCTGGAGTAAAAGCCACCTGAGGCCTGATGGGATATAAAGCAATTCTTGGTTGGATTTTTGTTTTTCCTGATAATGAGCCTAGTTAGGCCTAGTGTTTTTGTACGTAGTTTAGTTCGTCAATAATGCCAGGAATGCTTAAATTTAAATATCCAGATATACTGCAATATTGAAAATGTCGACGGACTTCACAAAAGAGGATGTGGTTGCATGGTATTTTACCCACGAAGACAAAGAAGGAAATTCGAATTCTTCTCTGGTGTCGAGTACAATAAAGTTGGCTGCTTGGCCAAGCGAAAGGCAAATTGATAATCATCTGCAATTATTGAAAAACGCAGTTGAAAAGAGTTGTGACAATTCAGAAAAAAAATCGTTGAAGCGTCTTGCAGATGGATCACTTCCTCCGTTTGATGGATCAACTGCACAACTTTCGAACTCGCTGACTGATGGAATTTCCTTTGGTGAAGCTCTTATTTTAGCTGAAGAGCTTGCACTGAGTTTCTCTCATGGTATTAAATGTGGCCGAGCTATGAATGTCAGTGGCCATGATTCTAAAGAGGAAGAGGAGGCTTGTATTGTGGGAAAAGTCGACAATCTGGATGATTCGATACGAAGGAAAAATCCCTTCGCCAGTGCAAAAGAAAGATTTGAACAAGAGGTATATTTTTGAGAAAATATCAGTATATGTTGTATTGTCACATGTTGATGTATCCATAACAGGGTGGAAAGTTTTCGATCTCAGCATCTTCGAAAAAGTCTAACAACAAGCCTAAAGTTGCAAATCAAGAGTTTGGAAATTCTAAAGTTACTGACGAGGAATTACCTCCCGAACTTGCCAATTGTGATAAAGGATTGATCGACCGGATTGAAGCTGACATCATCCATCATGGACAACAAGTGACGTTTTCCGATATTGCGGGGTTGGAATTTGCTAAGGAATGTGTTGTTGAAACCATCTGTTGGTATGTATTATCGTAGTCTACTGTGTTGAGTCCATGTATTTCTTATCTTCTTAAATGAAAAGGCCGATGACCCAACCAAAATTATTTCAGGGTTTGAGATCGTTACCAAGAGGGGTCCTCTTGTTTGGTCCTCCAGGAACAGGTACCTTCTTCTTATTTTGACTTTCGATGGAATAACGTTTTATCCGGTACAGGAAAAACTCTCATTGGAAAGGCTATTGCTCATCAAAGTGGTGCTACATTTTTTAGCATCAGTGCGTCGAGCCTAATGTCCAAGTGGATTGGAGAAGGTGAGAAAACTGTACGCGCATTGTTTGCTGTTGCTGCTTTTCGTCAGCCCTCGGTTGTATTCATTGATGAGGTGGACTCATTGTTATGTCAACGATCTGCTGATGAGAATGAAGCTAGCAGAAGGATGAAAACTGAGTTTATGGTTCAGCTCGATGGTGCAAATACTAATATTGATGCAAGAGTTGTTATAATTGGTGCTACTAATAGGCCAGAAGAATTGGATGAAGCTGTACGACGCCGTTTCGTAAAGCGCTTGTACATTCCACTTCCAGATGAAGTTTCGAGAAGGGCGTTGATCAAAAGTTTGGTGAAAGAGGTCCATCACACTCTTTCCCTTGATGATATCGAAGTGTTGACAAAAAATACAGATGGATATTCTGGTGCAGATATTCGAAACCTTTGCACTGAAGCAGCCATGGGGCCGATTCGACAGCTTGCACAGTCTAGCAAAGGAATCTTGAGCGCAATTACCGCGGATGACATTCCTCCAGTCATCTTTTCTCATTTTCAAACTGCTCTTGAAACTGTCACACCAAGCGTCTCACAAGCTGATCTGCGAAGATATTTGGACTGGAATTCTATGTACGGAAGTTTTAAGAGACAAAGATAAAAAGTCTCAAAATATGATACCATATTTCCTATATCTGTTTCAAACAATTGGTATCCGAGAGCATATGTAAGTTTCTCATCTAACTGTAATATACCTTGAATATCATGAGATTATATGAGCACAATATAACTTTGGTTACATGATAAATTCATTTTAGGTGGCCAGAGGATATTCCGATTTTTGATGGCCATTATTTAAATATTGTAATAATTTTATTTCTAAAATTAATATTCAAATTGACATTTACAAAGAAAGAAAATGTAAAAATCCAGGTTTTAAATTATTATCCTCGTTGATACTTGTTTAGATATTTCTTTCAACGTCTCTTCTAATATAATCAAGAATCATAGTACATATTCATTTAGCATAGTGCAGATTGATTCAAGATAGGTTTTATATATATTTTATATGTTTTTGTTGTTGTTTTTGTTTACGAATCTTGAGTTACAGAGTATAGTGATTATGTAGATGTGTGAACGTCACATTATATCTACAGCAGTCTGTCACTCACTATGACCCAAAGTTTTCTGATTGGACTCGAACTCTCAGGACCGATTGGCGCCAATCTATCAAGTGGCTCGTTGGCCTCCCAACCAAAACCACTACTTAGACCAGCAAAAACCTATCGCGGTTATTCTGAAGTCCCTCATTCGATATACATATATACTATGTATACATGCTTGTCATCTCTTCCTCAAACTTTGCAGATATGTTGCCATGACACATATACTTTTACGTATAGTATCTACTGTGTATGTGTATTGTCCACATGAAACTATTTTCGAATATATTACCATTAGGAATTTCAGCACAACTAATTTTAGTTATCTGATAAAATAATGAATCATGTATTAATAGTGTGGTTCAATCAGTCCGTCTATATTTGAATACATCAGTAGCTAGCTTACAATTTAAGTCTGTTGACATACTGCCATTTGGATATTTCCCATTTATTCGTGGATTATGAGTGGGGTTGATGATAACAGTGGCACTGCACTTGATGTGGAGTATTTGCTTGACTCTGTCGCAGACCTGCAGCGCAAACATGTAGAACTTGAAATCATGCTGAGAAGAATTGACACAGAATTAGATCAGCGTAATGAGGATATTAGAAAAGTTATCAAAAAACGGCATGATCTACAGGAGGAAAATAATATGACTGATGGAGAAAGAGCACGACTATGTGCATCATCATCCGTTATTAGAAGCAATATTTGCACTACAAGAGCCAAAATCGCCCAATTGACGAAGTCGATTCAAGCCATTGATGACCAGATTCAATCAATTAAGGTGCTACACACTTTGGACCGGAATCGTGCATTCGAAATGCTGGCCAAAATTAGCAACAAATATGGGCTCAGATATCAACAAATTGATGAATTTCAGCAGGATAAGTTGAGGAATAAAATGGATTATTAAGATTGACATTTATTTTAAAGCATGTGGCTTTTGTATATGGTGTTTTAGCCATTTGTCCATAACACACAATGTAATTTGCTTAACATACAATTTATCACATTTAGGCGATATTTGTTATCACTAAGGCGTTTGGATTCTCTGTTTTGTGTAAAACAGTAAATAGCTATAAATTTATCATAAGACCAGGAACAAATTTGAAGTATGACAGGAGAAAACTTACGCTTCCGCATTTCTCACTCTCTCTTCATCTACGACAACAACTTCATCGTCATCACACCGTAGCCAAAGGAGACTTTTAGAATCTTTCACATAAGAAATATAGTGTCCCTGAATTACATACAGAGGCAAGTTAGTTTCAAAACACCTTTACCCCAGGGTAATAACTTTACATACCTGATGTAAAGTTCCTTCGTGGCATACTACGCCCTTCAGATCGTAGAGTACATCATGATGATCTGGTGATGACCAGAATTGTAAAAAAAAAAGAAAAGAAGAAGCTATCTTACAAAAACAGGGCAGTACCTTTTTCATCAACAGCGCTTTCTAGAGGTTCTTCTCTGCTCTTCGTCATGAATGGTAGTAAATTGAAGGCAGTTACTGGAAAGGTGACTTTGTTGGTAATCTGCACAGAACCACGATTATTCACGGATTCAACATGTTTTGCAGGAGATGATATACTTTTTTTTGGTCAAGAAAATTGAATCTTTTTAAATGGAAGATAACCATTTCAGGGAATTTTACGATGCTAAATTGCTTGGATTTTCGTTGCACAGTGGCGCAGTGATCACAAAACTACGCCAAAATCAAAGAATTGCTTATTAGGTAATTAAGATAAAAAACTTACTAATTTGTCTTTGATATCTTCAAGGGCGGTAAAGTGATGCAAACATTCCGATAAATCCACATCATCCACCATGTATTCTTCAACTTCAGTGTTGCGGTCATCTGTTGAAACACTCTCTTCATCAAGCAATTTTTCACTATTAACATAAATCTAATATAAATAAACACACGAAGTGAAATTTGCGTCATACTTACGAGCTGAAATGTTGATACGCTCTGTCGATATCCAGACTAAGACTCAAATCAATGAAGAGTTCCTTCGTGGAGCTTACAGCACCACATCTGGTGCATGTCAGATTTGATTGTACTTCCCCAGAGTACACCTGGAAACCATTGGTCACAGTAATGTTAAGGAAAAGACGTGTTGTTGATAACTTTCGCACATCCTTACATCCTTGAAAGAACACACGTCTTCTGCACTGTTGACTTGTAACTGTTGATCTAAGCTGTTCAAAAAAGCGATCAGAAATTCGTGAGCATCTTGTTGAGCGTATCCTGCCATGTAGTCAACAAAGTTCCAAATAGCAAACAATAAATTTGAGGGTATTATAACAGGATCTCCCGCGATGCTACTAATCGTGAACATTATCGAGATAATTACGTGTATATGCTGTTGCATTTCAACTTACTGTAAATCTTCACACACAGCTTTGAATTCACAAGGAATACAGGAATGCAAGTCAGAATTATTGATATTGCTTGGAAGATGAGCTTCAAATGTACCCATATTTGAAATTGCACAATCTCTAAAGTGACGCATGAGTTGCTCCGACTGAATTAAAGGACTTCGGCATAGGACTTGGAGAACAGAATTCATAAAACAAGTTGCACCCATATTCAAAAAGCCCTTTGGTTGAGTTCCTATGCCTTCATTAACCTTATTTGAATTCTTCCTAGGATCAGAGACTCCAAAGATTGTTCTTTTTCGTCCAGTTAACTTGTCAAGATAAGAGCAATATTGATAATCGTTGCACCGTATACAGTACAGTTCTATAGGTGATGAGCATCGAAGCACAAAAGAGTTGAGACAACTTTTGAAATGGTCTCGAAATGAGAGATCTTTCATTTTACCCCTCAAGCCGCATTTAATACAGCAATGCAGAGCTGGTTCTACCTCTTCTTGTTTGTATGTTTGGAAGTTTCGTAGGTTAGCAATTGCACACTGCACAGTGTCCACTGACATGTGGGGACAACTTCGGTATTTTCCCGAAATCAATTCAGACGGTCCAACCATCAGCACGACCAAATTGGAATCCAAAAAATTTCCCTCTCCAAAAGCAACTCCAAAATATAGCTAAACTGGCTATACCGAAGTGCAACAGCAGCAGATATGGGATAGTATTGCATATTTTGGATTTAATAAGCCTATACAAACAATACTTTGATTCTTTGATTGAATAACCCGACGCAGGTATGGCGTGGTATAGCAGGTGAGAGCGATATGCGTGCGCATAAGGCCTAAGCTTATAAGCATATTGTGATTTCCTCCATAGAATCTTTTTGCTGGAGCTAGCCATAATTCTGAGCAGATCGCGCTTTCTTCTTATATCAGCAGAGTGGAAGCAGCACTGTCTATCTATAAGAGATGATCGCTCCACCCCATCATCATGGTGACTCTGCTGCTGCTGCGCCCCGCCCACAATTGCCCGCGCCAGCAGCAGCACAGCCAGCAGAGCAGCACAAGCAGTATACGCGCCACGCCTGCCTGCTGCGCCTGGCTGCGCTGCTGTGCTGCTGCCTGCTGTTACATTACATAAATTTAATTTAACAAATGAATCCCTAATCAGTTTGTTCATCCATCTTGCATCCTCAAGGCATGGAGTCTGTCTTAGCTTGTGTTCTTTAGCCCAACGAAGAAT
>JACCEA011682549.1_pt1 | contig 35644 bp, 35 predicted proteins | sample 7449851 | NCBI WGS metagenome assembly JACCEA01 (sample SAMN15323453, study PRJNA562643) | freshwater metagenome | isolation source: river surface water | place: USA:Blue River Watershed | collected 2017-08-18 | reverse complement strand
TTCGCAAACAAGGTGTTCAAAGGACCGAAGGCCATACACGGCGCGCTGGTGCAAATACCCATTGCTCTCGAAACACCCCCCCACAAAGAACCCAGTCAATGACTGGGCTTGATTGGGTTGCTTCTACATCCTTGAGGGCAAATTAGCGCATCAGGCGAGCCGATAGCGCATGGCGCCGTCTTCATCCTCTGCAGACACGATTTCCCCACGCTGGTCGAGATAGTTCAGGTGGGCGAGTGTCTCTCCGGTCGCGAGGTTGAGGTGCATTTGCTCCGCAACAGTGGACGAACGGTACAAGACGCGAACTAGGTCGATGACCCTTAAAGGCTGCGCAAGTTGTTGCCTGACACGGTCTGTGCCTTTCACGGCGCTCGCACGTAGTTGCTCCAACCGTAGGTGCAGGCCATAGAAAGGTTCGTTGTGGGCAGGCAGAACCAAGACGCTCCCAGGTACGCGTTGCAGCAATCGGTCGATGGAGTCGAGCCAGCCCTGCAAAGGATTAGCATGCGGCTCGGTGGCGTACACGGAGGTATTGGAACTGATCCTGGGAAGAACCTGATCTCCCGATATCAGCAAATCCAGTTCGCGCGAGTAAAAGCACGCGTGCTCGGGAGAATGTCCTGTGCCAACAATGACCTCCCATTCCTGATTCCCGATCCGCAACATCTGACCATCCGTGAGCCGTACAAAGCTGTCAGGCAAAGGATGAATCATTTTGCCGAAGTCACCAAACCGAGTGCGATACTCATCGACCTCGGTGTCGCTCCATCCGGCTCTCCGGTAGAAGCGAACACCATCGACTGGCGCTTCCCGCCCTGAATCGGCAAGCATCACCCGACAGCTTAAATACTCGTCTCGTGTCATCCACAGCGCGCATTCGAAGCGACGTGTCAACCATCCCGCCATGCCCACGTGATCCGGGTGCATGTGCGTCGCCATTACACGGGAGACAGGACGGCCTGCTAGCGGCCCCTGAGGAGCGAACAAGGCGAACCATGCGTTCATTACGTCCACGCTACGAATTCCGGTGTCCACGACCGCCCAACCAGAACCATCGCTCAATACCCAGAGGTTGATGTGATCCAGGGAAAACGGCAGCGGCATGCGTAGCCACAGCACACCTGGCTTGATTTCAATGGCTTGACCAGGCAGCGGGAGATGAGAGAACGGATACGAGAGTGCCGGGGCTGCGTCGGTCATGATGCTTGGTTTACATTCTGGCAATGCCGCTTCAATGGTGCACAGCCATCACTCTTATGCTGTGCGAGTTCATTTTTAGCTTAAGGTCAGCACTGACAAGTGACAATGACGAATGACCTCGATAGGCTGACGGAAAACGTCTGCGTCCTGGCGCAGCCAGTCACTGCGCTGCCGTCGGTGCAACCCCCAACGGCGGTCAACAGTCTCTTGAGCGCACAAGAGCCTCGCCCGAAGCAGGCCACGGCCCCGGTAGCCATGAAGGCGCCGATCTCCTCGGCGGCCAAGCTGAAATTGGTCGGATACCTCTATGTAAGGTACTGCTTGGTGCGCGAGCGGGCACGGTAGGCTCCCGGCGCGCTGCCGGTCCAGACCTTGAAGGCGCGTTGGAAGGCGGTGCTGTCGGTGAAGCCCAGGTCAGCGGCGATGGCGGCGAGCGAGGCTTCGCTGCTGGTCAGGCGTACGATCGCCATGTCGCGCCGCAGTTGGTCCTTTAGCGCCTGGAAAGAAGTGCCCTCGGAGGCCAAGTGCCTCTGCAACGCACTCACCGACATGTGCAGGCGCTGCGCAGTGATGGCCAGATCAGGCCATTCGGGACTGGCCCGCTGCAGCACCATGCGGACCCGCGCGCTGGCGCTGCGCTCGTTCAGGTACGGCCCCACCACGTTGCCTGGCGTGGCGCGCAGGAAGGACTGCAGCGCGTCCCGATCGCGCCGCACCGGCTGTTTGAAGGCATCGGCGTCGAACCAGGCGGCCGTGCGCGGCTGCCCAAAGCACAACGTGCCGGAAAAGATGCGTTGGTAGTTCTGCGCGTGAGGTGGCGGCGCAAAGTTGAAGTCGAAGCGCTGCGGCACCAGTCGGCCGCCGTGCAGCCATACCAGCAGTCGCCAGAACACGCGCAGCAGATGTGCGTGCAGGAAGTCGGCATGCGCGCCCGGGCCGCCACGCATATCGAGCGCGACACCCGTCAGCCTGCCCTCAGTCACGGGGACTAGCGCCACATCGTCCTGCAGCAAAGCAAAGGATTCACCCAGGCGGCGCAGGGCGAACGACAATGAGTGGGCAGTGAACGCACTGCGCACCATCAGTGCGAAGCTGCCCGGGCGCATCGGCCGCCCATGCAGGTAGCCCAGGCACTCGTCGTTCAGGCTGTCCTTGACGGCGATGAACAGCGCGTTGAACTGCTCCACGGTCACGCGCGACTCCTCCAACTCCAGCAGCGATTCACTGATGCCCGCGCGCCCCAGCACACCTACCAGCCATTCTGGCGTGGCCAGCCCCTTGCCGCGCGCACCGTCCAGCAGGCCATGCACGGCAAAGATGGGAGCGGTTAAGACGGGTTCCAGCATGGCGTGTGATTCTAAGGGGCCAACGCCGGTCGCATAGGCCGAAAGAAGTTAATTGTCAGTTGATTGAGGTAATCCGCCATCGCCCTTGCAGGGGCCAATTACTACGATTGTGTCATCCCCAAAACATTTCGGCAGTGGCACTGCGCGGAACGTCCGATGCGGGGACAGAAGCCAACATATAAGGAGACGCTCTCATGTTGCCACAGCTTTATCGCCACGCCTGGATGGACGGCGAGATCGACGCATTTCGCGAGCAGGTGCGCCGCTACGTTGCCGCCGAATTCACGCCCCGGCTCGATGAATGGCGCCGTCAGGGCTACATCCCGCGCGAGGTCTGGCGTCCATTCGGCGAGATGAGCTTTCTGCTGCCCGAGATGCCCGAGACCTATGGAGGCGCCGGCGCCAGCCTTGCCTACCAGTTGGTGGTGCAGGACGAGCTAGCCAAGGCCGAGATGCCAGTCAATATCGCGGTGCACACCATCGCTTCGCACTACATCCTGGACTTCGGCACGGAAGCGCAAAAGCAGCGCTGGCTGCCCAAGGTGACGAACGGCGAGATGCTGGCCGCCATCGCGATGACCGAGCCGGGTTGCGGCTCGGATCTAAAGGCCATTTCCACCCGGGCCCGCCGTGACGGAGACCACTACGTGATCGACGGCGCCAAAACCTTCATCACCAACGGCTTCACTGGCAACCTGCTGATCGTCGCGGCGCGCACCAGCGGCGCGGGCAGCAAGGGGGTGTCGCTGTTTGTGCTGGAAACCGAGAATCTGCCCGGCTTTCGCGTTGGCCGACTACTGGAGAAGATCGGCATGCAGGCATCGGACACGGCGGAGTTGTTCTTCGACGGCGTGCGCGTGCCAGCCGACCAACTGCTGGGCGAGGTCGAAGGCAAGGGCTTCGGGCAGTTGATGGGCGCGTTGCCCTACGAGCGCATGCTCATTGCCGTGCCGGCGGCCGCCACTATCGAGCAGGCACTGGCCGTCACGGTGGAGTACACGAAGCAGCGCAAGGCCTTCGGTGCGCCCCTCTTCGATATGCAGCTCACGCGCCAGAAACTGGCTGAGGTGGCCACTACCGCGCATGTGGTGCGCAGCTTCGTCAACGACTGCACCCAGCGCCTGTTGGACGGCACGCTGGATAACGAGGCCGCCTATATGGCCAAGTGGTGGTGCACCGAGCAGCAGTGCCGCGTGGTGGACGAATGCCTCCAATTGTTCGGCGGCTACGGCTACATGGCCGAGTACCCGATCGCGCGGATGTATGCCGCTTCGCGAGTGCAGAAGATCTATGGCGGCGCCAACGAGGTCCTGAAAGACCTGGTTTCGAGGAAGCTGTGAACATGTCGCACACGTTGCATACGCTGCAGATGCCGCTGCACGGCGTCCGCGTGGTGGAGTTCGAGGGCATAGGGCCAGGCCCGCTGGCCGCCAGGATGCTAGCTGACATGGGCGCCGAGGTGATTACGCTGACACGCGCCGAGCAGGCCGCTGCGGCGCGGCGGCTGGGCGGGGCGGTGGAGAACCCGCTGCGCCGCGGCAAGACGGTCGAGGTCATCGACCTGAAGTCGCCCGAAGGCAAGGCGCGTGCCCTGGACCTGATCGCTCAGGCAGACGCCTTGATCGAAGGCTTTCGCCCCGGTGTGATGGAACGGTTGGGCTTCGGCCCCGCCGAGTGTGCGGCGCGCAACCCCAGGCTGGTCTACGGCCGCATGACGGGCTGGGGCCAGGACGGCCCGCTCGCCCAGGCCGCCGGACACGACATGAACTACGTCGCGCTGACCGGCCTGCTGTCGCTGTCGGCACACAAAGGGCAAGCGCCCATCGTTCCGCCCACGGTACTCGGGGACGCGGCCGGGGCGCTGGGCATGGCTTTCGGCGTCGCCTGCGCGCTGGTCGATGCGCGCGCCACCGGCCGCGGCCGGGTCGTGGACGCCGCCATCGTTGACATCGTGGCAATGCTGGGCACCCTGGTGCACTGGATTCGCGCCAATGGGCAGATCGATGGCGCGCAGCCGAGTCCGTTTCACGATTCGCCGTTTTATGACGTGTACGCCTGCGCCGACGGCGGCTTCATCAGCCTCGGCGCGATCGAGCCGCCTTTCTACGCCTTGCTGCTGTCGAAGCTGGGCCTGGCGGACGTGGAGCCTGCCGACCAGTACGACACGGCAACGTGGCCGGCGCTGAAAGAGCGCATCGCAGCCCTCATCCGCAGCCAGCCCCGAGCGCACTGGTGCGCGCTGCTCGAAGGCAGCGACGCTTGCTTTGCACCCGTGCTCAGCCTCGCCGAGTCGGTGCAGCATCCGCATAACGCGGCACGGGGCATCTACCAGATCACCCCCTCCGGCGCCATCGAAGCGGCCCCGGCCCCACGGTTCCAGGCACTCGACACAACTACCTAGGAGACAAGCACATGACCGAAACCGTCCAGCCCACCAAGCCTGTCCGCGGCTGCCCGTCCACCACGGGCAACGAGCGCCAACTGAACACCACGACGCTGATCCGCCACGCTGCACGCACCCATGGGGATCAGGAGATCGTGTATCGCACACCCGGCGGCGGCTGGGACCGCTACACCTATGCCGACTGCTACGCACGCGTCTGCCGCAGCGCCAATGCGCTGCGCGCGCTCGGCGTCGAGCCGGGCGACCGGGTCGGCGTCCTGGACTGGAACAGCCGGCGCCACTTCGAGCTGTACTGGTCCATCCCCGGCCTGGGCGCGGTCATGCTGCAGATGAACCTGCGCCTGGGCCCCGAGGACCTGGGCTACGTTGTCGGCCATAGCGACGTGTCCTACGTTTGCGTGGACGAATCATTGCTGCCTATTGCCGAATCCGTCGCAGCGAACTCGCCCCAGATCAAGGGCTGGATCGTTATGACCGAAAAGCCGCTGGACCAGGTCAAGACCACGCTGGCGCCGCTGCTGCACTACGAAGACCTGCTGGCCGCCGCCGACGCCAAGATCGACTGGCCCGAGATCGACGAAACCTCGGCTTACAGCGCCTGCTACACCACCGGCACCACGGGCAAGCCCAAGGGCGTGTACTACTCGCACCGCGGCATCTACCTGCATTCCACGGGCATGGCCACCAACATGGGCATGACGCTGGACGACTGCGTCATGCTCATCACGCCCATGTTCCACGGGCAGTGCTGGGGCCTGCCGCAGGCGGCCACGCTGCTGGGCGACAAGATCGTGCTGCCGGGCCGCTACGCCGCCGAGGACACCAAGCCATTGGTCGACACCATGATCGCCGAGGGCGTGACCATCACCAACGGCGCACCGGCCATCTTCCAGCCTATGCTGCAGTACATCGAGACGTTGCCGGTCAAGCCGGACTTCAGCCGCATGCGCATGCTGTCCGGCGCCACCGAGCCACCTCTGTCGATGATGATCGGCTTTTACGAACTGACGGGTGCCGAGGTGGTGCACGGCTACGGCGCCACCGAAGCCACGACGCTGGTGGCGGTCAACCGCCTCAAGTCCACGCTCAAGAAGCGCCTGACCCAGGACGAGCAGTGGAACCTCAAGCGCAAGCAGGGCCTGATCCTTACCGGGGTGGACATCCGCATTCTCGATGCAGACGACCAGGACCTCCCGCACGACGGACAGTCGGCTGGCGAGATCTGCCTGCGCGGCCCCTGGATCACGACCAGCTATCACGACATGCCGGATTCAGGCGACCGCTTCCTGGAGGGCGGCTGGTGGCGCTCGGGCGATGTCGGCACGGTGGACGAGAACGGCTACCTCAAGGTTACCGACCGCATCAAGGACGTGATCAAGAGCGGCGGTGAATGGATCTCATCCATTGACATGGAGAACCTGCTCATGGGCCATCCGGCTGTGCGTGACGCCGCAGTGGTCGGCATTCCGCATGCTAAGTGGCAGGAACGGCCGCTGGCCCTGGTGGTGCTGAAGCCCGGTCAGCAGGCGACCCAGGAACAACTGCAGGAACACCTGAGCAGCGCGTTCGCCAAGTGGCAGTTGCCGGACCAGGTTCTGTTCGTCGAAGCCATCCCCAAGACCAGCGTCGGCAAGCTCGACAAGAAGCGCATACGCGTTGAGCATGCGGACCGCTACGCCGAGTGAGCCAACCTTTTGCTACAGGAAAACAACATGAATGACCATGAACCCGTCATCGTCGGTGCGCTGCGCACCCCCGTGGGCAAGCGCGGCGGGCGCTTGCAGAAATGGCACCCCGTTGATCTGCTGGGTGAGACGCTGCGTCAGCTGGTCGAGCGCTCCGGCATCAACCCCGCCGATCTGGACGATGTGATCGTCGGTTGCGTGCTGCAGTGGGACCAGCAGCACGGCAATCTGGGCCGGCATGCCGTGCTGGCGGCGGGGCTGCCAGAATCCGTCCCGGCGGTGACGGTCGACCGGCAATGCGGCTCCGGCCAGCAGGCGGTGAGCTTTGTCGTGCACGGTATTCAAGCGGGCGCCTACCAACTGGCCATCGGCGCCGGGGTAGAGTCGATGTCGCAGGCGCCCATGCCGCCGTCATTCAAGCCCGGCGCGCCGCTCGGCGCGCAATACAGCCCGCGTGAGCTGGCGCGCTACCAGGGCAACCCGCTGATACCGCAAGGCGCTTCGTCGGAGTTGATGAACAAGCGCTTCGGCCTCACGCGCGAGGCGCTGGACGCCTTCGCCGTGCGCAGCCATCGGCGCGCCATTGAGGCTTCGCGGGCTGGTCGTGTCCAAGACCAACTCGTGCGGCTGCATGAGGATCCGACCGACCCAGACAGCCCGCTCGTCACCGCCGACGAGGGCATGCGCGCCGACCCCAACCCCGAGAAGATGGCTACGCTTAAGCCCGTGTTTGCCGCAGACGGCGCTACAACGGCTGCTAACTCCTCGCAGATCAGCGACGGCGCCGCCGCGCTGCTGATCGCCAGCCGCGCCTACGCCCAGCAGCACGGCCTGAAGCCGCGTGCGCGCTTCGTCAGCACCGCAGTGGCGGCAGCCGACCCTGTCATCCAGTTCACTGCTGTGCTCGATGCCACCCGCAAGGCGTTGAAGGAATCGGGGCTGACCCCGGCCGACATCGACCTGTTTGAAGTCAATGAGGCATTCGGCGGCGTGCCGCTGATGTTCCAGCAGGAATTCGGCATTCCGGACGACCGCCTCAACGTCAATGGCGGCTCGGTGGCCATCGGCCATCCGCTGGGCTCCACTGGCGCGCGCATGCTCACCGACCTGCTGTGCGAGCTGGAGCGCCGAGGCGGCCGCTATGGCTTGCAGACCATCTGCGAGGCTTCGGGCACGGCCAACACCACCATCATCGAGCGCCTGGCATGAACGAGGCCACCATGAGCGAAGCCAGCGAAGTGCTCGTCAGCCGCGAAGGCGCCATCGTCACCTTGATCATCAACCGCCCGCGCGCGAAGAACAGCTTGAACCGCGCAGTATTCGATGGCCTGCGTGCACAGCTCGTGCAACTGCGCGACGACGATGCCGTACGCGCGGTCATCATCACCGGCGCCGAGGGCGTGTTTTGTGCAGGGGCCGACATCACGGCCTTCGACTCTCTGCGCGCCGAACCGCTGCTGGGCGACCGTGCGGCGGCAGGTGGCCACTTCTGGGCGGAACTGGAGCGCTTCCCTAAGCCCGTCATCGCAGCCGTGGAAAAGCTCGCGCTGGGCGGCGGCACGGAACTGGCGTTGGCCTGTGACATTGCTATCGCTGGCGAGTCCACCAAGTTCGGCGTGCCTGAAGTCAAGCTGGGCGCCATTCCCGGGGCCGGGGGCACCCAGCGTCTGATCCATGCCATCGGCAAGTCCAAGGCTATGGCCCTGCTGCTGACCGGCGATTTCATCGACGCCCGCAAAGCCTGCGATGCGGGCATGGTCGCCGAGGTGACGGCTGACGGCCAGGCCCTGCCGACGGCGTTGGCGATGGCCAACCGGATTGCATCCAATTCGCCGCTGGCCGTGGCACTGGCGAAAGATGCGGCACTGGCCAGCTTTGAAACTCCGCTCGCGCAAGGCCTGGAGCATGAGAAGCGTAATTTCCTCGTCGCTTTGCATTCGGCCGACAACCTGGAGGGGCAAGCCGCATTCCTCGGCAAGCGCCTCCCCCACTTCACGGGCCAATAGCGCCTGTCTCTCATCCATCGAGCAAAAATCATGCAACTCAATTCCGACATCTCCGCCGTCATCACCGGGGGCGCTTCCGGCCTAGGAGCTGCCACGGCCAGGCGCTTGGCCAGCCATGGTGTCAAAGTCGCCATCTTTGACATGAACGAAGCCATCGGCCAGGCGTTGGCCAGCGAACTTGACGGTGTTTACTGCAACGTGGACGTGACGTCCGAGGAGCAAGTGGACGCCGCCTTCGCCAAGGCCCGCGCGGCCATTGGACAGGAACGCATTCTGGTCAACTGCGCCGGTACTGCCGATGCCGTCAAGACGGTCAGCCGCGACAAGAAAACCGGCGAAATCCGCCCATGCCCAACAGATCGTTTCAATCGCATCATTCAGATCAACCTAGTGGGCACCTTCCGCTGCATCGCCAAGTCAGCCGCGGGCATGTTGACGCTCGCGCCGCTGGCCGATGGCGACCGCGGCGCCATCGTCAACACTGCGTCGGCCGCCGCACAGGATGGCCAGGTTGGCCAGGCCAGCTATGCTGCCAGTAAGGCTGCCATCGTGGGCATGGCCTTGCCGATTGCGCGCGACATGATGGACGAAGGGATCCGGGTCAACACCATCATGCCGGGGATCTTCGGAACACCATTGCTGCTGGGCCTGCCGGACAACGTCAAGCAGGCGCTGGCGGCCAGCGTGCCCTTTCCCAAGCGTTTGGGCGATCCCGATGAATTCGCGCAGGCCGTCGAGTTTCTCGTCACCTGCGGCTACATGAACGCCGAGTCCATTCGGGTGGATGGCGCTATTCGCATGGCGCCGCGCTGACGCCTGAAATCTTGGCCCATCAGGAAGCGTCATGTCCGAAAATTCTGTCATTCTCGAAAAGCATGGTGCTGTTGCGACCATCACACTCAATGCGCCTCAGAAAAAGAATGCGCTGAGCACGTCTGTCGTCAACGTGCTAGCTGGCGTCATTGCAGACGTCGAACGTGACGGCTCGATTCGCGCTTTGCTGCTGCGCGGCGAGGGCCGGATGTTCAGTTGCGGCGGCGACATCGACGAAATGGCGGCAGCAGGCGAAGCGTTGTCTACCTTGGTCGATGACGAATTGAGGGTGGTCGAACGCATGATTCCTCAATTCGCCAGCCTGCCATTCCCGGTGGTCTGCGCCGTACAAGGCGCGGTCGCTGGAGGCGGCCTCGGACTAGCATTGGCCTCTGACTACCTGATTGCCGCAAGTGGGACGAAATTCGTGGCGGCCCACACCGGCCTTGGATACGCGGGGGATTTCGGCATCAGCTGGCTCCTGCCGCGCGCAGTGGGCGGACGACGCGCACGCGACATGATCCTGACCAACCGCGTGGTCGGTTCGGATGAAGCCTTGGCCTGGGGATTGGTCGAGAAAGTAGTTCCGGGCGAGAGCCTGCTGGACGAAGCGCAGCGCATGACGGTGCAATTCTCGACCGGTCCTACGCATGGTTATGCGGGCGCCAAGCGCCTGCAACTTGCTGCCTTCGAGAGCGGTCTGGTGACCTCATTGAGGTTAGAGGCGGCCGAAATGAATCGGGCCTCGAAAACCACGGATTCGCTGGAAGCGGTCCACGCGTTCGTCGCAAAGCGAGTGCCTCAGTTTACCGGACGCTGATCGGTTGTAGACGCATCCAGTTGGTGGAGTTCAATTGCCGTTGGCGTCAGGTAATGGATAAACCCAACTGGCGTCGGATTTGCCAGGATACAGTGCCACCATGTATCTGTGCAGAAATCAGCATGCCGAGTCGTTGTTCGATGACCGGCTTCCACGGCACCAGGCTGAACCCCATACCGTCATCCAGCATCGCGTAGCGCCCGCTGGCCAGCATGAGGCTGCGGCGGTAGATACCCGCCACGCGCTGCCCCTCAGCTACCGGACGATGCTCCAAGCCCGTATCAGCGGCAATGTCCTTCGCGGCCTGCGCCACTTCCCGATTGCGCAACGCGCCCAGCAGATTGCGCGCCAGGATCACGCGCTGGCCGCGCCGCTCGGCCAGTCCCTGTTCGGCCAGGAAATCGGCGCGCTGCTGTAGCGCCTGCTTGGCCTCGCCGCCAAAGCCCAGGTCACCCAGACCGGAGCCGCCGCCGATCAACTGCTGATCCAGCCAGGTGGCACCGATCACGCGGGCCTGCCGCTCGATGGGCAGGTGCGATTTCAGCTCCACGGCCACGCCGCCCAGGCGCTGCGCGTCGTACTGGCGGCCACGCTCAGGCAAGTCACCGGGCACCTTCCATAGTCCCTCAGCGACGCGCTCCACGATGCCCGCTCGGCGCAGGGCTTCAAGGCGGCGGACATGGGCCGCAACCACTTCATGCGGGTCGCGGCCATCCTTGGCCTGGCCTTGTGCAATGGCCAAGTGATGGTCGGTGCGGTACAGCCCATTGGTCGCCAGCGCGGTGATGGTCTTGTCCGCTGCGCGCACCTCGGCGGAGCCTTTCACCTCGACCACTGCGCTCATGGGGTACTGCTCCAGTTCCGTCCTGGGCGGCAGCGCCACATAGTGGGCCTTGCCGTCGATGCCATCGACCACCAGATAGCCCCGGTCGTACAGTTCGTCGGCCAGTCCTTTGCCCGCCACGCGGCCGATGATGGAGTGTCCATCCTCGCCCGGTTGGAACACGGCCAGGTCACGCTGCTTGCCGCCCATCGCGCGCTGCATGGTGCGGATGATGTCGCCACGTTCTCCCATGGCCCGCAAGGTTTTCTCGGCATCGGCATGCACGGCCCAAGTGCCGGGCTGGGTCTGCGTGGCAAGCCCCATGCGTTGAAGCCGCTGCAAGCGCCCGACCAGCAGCAGACGCTGGCGTTGCAGTTTGGGTTCGTTGAAGCGCTCGACCTTCACCAGGCCGTCCACCGCCTCGCGCTGGAGGGTGCGATCCAGGCTCGTCCACCGCTCCTGTTCCACTTCGCGGGCTAGGGTGCGCTGGATCTCCAGCTCGGTGCGCGGCCCCAGCCATTCGGTGGCCAGTTCCATCGCCCGCTCGCGCATGCCGCGGGTGATGTACTCCTGCGAAATGATGAGATCCTTGCCAGTGTCGTCCTTGCCGCACAGCACGACATGGGTGTGCGGGTTGTCGGTATTCCAGTGATCGACCGCCACCCAATCCAGGCGGGTGCCCAGGTCGGCCTCCATGCGCTGCATCAGGTGCCGGGTGTAGGTGCGCAGGTCTTCGAGCTGCTCCGCATCCTCGGGCGAGACGATGAAGCGGAACTGGTGGCGGTCGCCCTTGCCACGCTCCTCGAAGGCGGCCGTGTCCGCCTCGTCGGTGATGGCGCCATAGGCACGGCCCTGTCCACCCTGGCGGTCCACGCCTTCGCGCTCGATGTAGCGCAGGTGCTGCACGGTGGAGCGGCCGCTGGCCTGCTGCAAATACACCAGCCGCACCTTGACCGTGGCCCGGCGAGAAAGCGCCGTCAACGACTGGCCCGTGAAGCGGGCTGCGACATGACCGCGCCCCAGGCGCGAACCGGGGGGCTTGCCGGTGGTCTTGCGCCCCCGGCCAGAGACGCCAGCGGCCTTGCTCGTCTGGCGCAGCACCTGGGCAATGAAGGTGTCGCCGCGCTGCCTGGGCTTGCTGGGCCGCACGCGAAAACGGTCATCGTCACCGGGATTTCCGCGCTGGCTCATGATGCAGTCCCCACCAAGCCCATCGCGCCCGAGCGCATGCGGCACACGGTATTCCCAATGCCCGCAAGGCCTTGGGGCTGCTGGCGGCACGAAGCCACCTTGTGGCGAGTGCCGCCCCCAACCCACGTGCAGACTGGCTTTGCGCGCGCCGTGGTGCCGCGCCCTTCAATCTTGCCTTCCGCCTTTGCCCTTCGCTGTCGCTCCGGGCGTCGGCGGCCCGGCAGCGCTGCGCTGCTTGCAGCCAGCGCGCCGGCGAACGCGGCAATGGCCGCAGGCCGGGCGCGTTCGAGGCAAGACGCCTGCACATTGGAAGGCAGCGCGAAGTGCGGCGCGGATGCGCTCGCACTGCACACGCGACGACATGCGGAAAGCCACTGGATCGACACGCCCGATGGCACGATGAGATGCACTGCAACGCGCAGCGAGTCGGCGGCCATCATGGGCGTGTCTCCAGCCAGATCGGGCGCGCAATGCCGATCACGGCGGATGCGCTGACCGGGCCGAAGTAGCGGCTGTCGAACGATGCCGGATTGGTCACGCTCAACAGGAACAGTTCGCCCGGTTCAAGGCGGCGGCAAAGCTGTAAGGATGGCAGCGGCCGGCCCAGCCGATCAGCAGGCAGCACGGCGGCCGAGGGCACGCCGTCGATGCGTACCTGACCGGCGACGATGCAGACGTGTTGCGGCGCCACCGCACCCACACGTTTGAGTAGCGGAATGTGCGTCGGCAGATAGCCACGCTGCGCAGCCAGCGTGGCAGCCGTGGCCGGCAGCGGCACCAGCACGATGCTGTCCACCGACAAGGGACGTGGCAGCGAGGCGGTGCGCGAGTCGAACGGGTCGATGCGATACCAGCCGACCGCTACGCTGTCGGACGGGTTGTAGGTCAGACGCGGCAGCGGCGACACGAAAGCCGCCCAGGCCAGCGCAGCGAAGCCGATGGCGGTCAGTGTCGCCACGACGATGCAAGCGCGCAGGCGCGAGCGAAGACGCGGCGCAACGGCAGGTGCGTTTACCGTAGTGGTCGGGGCGGTCATGGCAGCACCTTGCCGGCCAGCCAGGCGGCGTGCCGCTCGCCGGTGTATTCGGGTAGCGCAAGGCGAGCCGCAAGACGGTTGCCCAGCGTGCGCCAGTACGCGGGCGACACGTCGATGGCGGCGATGCCCTGCGCCTCGATGCCGTCGATGCGCTCCAGCACGGCGCGCACGTTGGCGTCGCCTTCGGTGTGCAGCAGCAGGCGCGCGCCAGGCTGCACGCCGGGGATGCGCTGCGCCGCGTCCAGTGGCGTGCAAGTCTGCATCACCATGAGCTGCCAGCGCACGGTGCCGTAATCGTTGGCCTGCCAGCGGATGCGGCAGAGCATCGCGCCCGGCAGGAACACCGCGCAGCGCCGCCAGTCGTCCAGGCGCAGCGTGCGTGCGGGTTCGCCGAAGCGCAGGTAGAGCTTGAAGCGGTGTTCGAGGTAGGCTAGCGAAACGCGCGTCAGCGGCACGTTGCCGGCCTGCCCGGCGAGTGCCGAAAGCGCAGGCAGCAGCGTAGCCGGTGCCGCGTTCGCGGCAGGCAAAGCGAATGCGTTCATGGTGTGTTCTCCGACGGAAACTCCCGCTCCAGCAGGCCGCGCAGGAGGTCGGCCACGGTCACGCCTTGCGTGAAGGCCGACACCTTGATGCGCGCCCGCATGGCGGGCGTGATGTCGAGCGTGAGGCGGGCCGTGTAGAGGTCGCCTTTGCCCAGCGCGTCGGCATCGCCCTGACGAATCCACGCCTCGGCGTGCGGATTCGCGGGCGGACGTGCGCCGATGCCGACGCGCTTGCCCGTGCCTTTGCTGTGGGGTGGTTGCTGCGCTGTCATGTCGGCCACCGCAGCAGTTCGTCCACCAGGGCGGTGATTTCGCGGGCGGCGGCGCTGTCGGTCGCTGTCTCGCGTGCGAGCCGGCCAGCGGCAACGCTGTCAGCGAACACGATGCGCTGACGCACTTCCGAGCGCAGCGCGGGCAGCGGCTGTTCTGCCAGCGATTGCCGTGCCTCGCGCCCGATGATGGTGGTGCTGACGCGCCGGTTGATGACGAAGGCCGCGCGCAGAGCAGGCCGGAACACCTGCGCCTCGCGGATCAGCGCCACCATCTCGGCGCTGGCCCAGAGGTCGTAGGGGCTGGGCTGCACGGGGATCAGCACGCGCTCGGCCGCCAGCAGCGCGGAGCGCGCCAAAGCGGCAATGCGCGGTGGCCCGTCGATGATGACGTGATCGGCCCGCCTGGCGAGTTCTGGCGCTTCCTGATGCAGCGTCTCGCGGGCAAGGCCCACGGCGCTGAACAGCCGTGGCAAGCCTTGCTGGCTTCTGCGCTGCGTCCAGTCTAGCGATGAGCCTTGCGGGTCGGCATCGAGCAGCACGACATGCTGGCCGCGCAGCGCCAGTTCGCCGGCGATGTGGGTGGCGAGCGTGGTCTTGCCGACGCCGCCTTTCTGGTTGAGCAGCGCGACGATCATGGCGTGGCCCTCCACACTGGAAAGCCAGGCTTTGCCTGCGGTGCAAAACGCTGTTCGCCGTGCCGTTTCTCGGTTGTCCACCGAAACGGCGCGCTTCTACTAAAAGTTATGTATTTCTTGTTAGGGAAGTTAGAGGGGCCGCAAACCCGCGCCGTTATTGGCTTTCCGGCGTTTTCGTACTCCTGATAGCACGATAGGCGTACTCCCGATAGCACGATACCCGGTACTCCTGATAGCACGAGGCCGTCCACACCTTTTCCCGCACTTATCCCCGTGCCGTATGCAGCACGGGCCGGAAGGTCAGCAGTTCTTGTCCGTCGTCCGGCATTCGCTCGATGCCCAGGACATAGCCGGGCAGCGACTGTCGCGCCACCAGGGCGCGCAGGTCGTAGGCGAAGTCGGAGAAGCGCGCCGCGCTGCCCGACTTGCGGTGCAGGTGCTTGAAGTCGAATTGCCAGCCGTGTTCCTGCCGCCCGCCGTGCTTGCGCACCAGGCGGTACAGCCAGCGTTCGATGCCACCCTTCAAGCGGAAATAGGCCGGGTCGATGGTCAGCACCAGGGCGGCGTCCAGCACGCCCGCATAGAACCAGTCCGGCAGGATCAGTTCGATGCCCAGCGGCGTGCCGCTGGGGTCGGCCAGCTCGCGCCATTCGTTTACCCACGAAAAGCGGTGCAGGCGTCGCCCGGTGGTTTCGCGGATGGACGTGGCCACCGTGGTCGATTGCAGCCGGTCGAGCGCGGCTTTCAGCCGCAGGTAGTCGTTGAGCGATGTGCCGCGCCCGATGAACCGCAGGATCTCGTAGGGTGTGGCGCGTATCCAGCGCGACGGGCGCAAGCCTGCGTCGCGCGCCTCCACGATCTGCGAGGCGGCCCATATCAGCACGTCGGCATCCCATATCGTTGCGATGCCATGCTCGGCCGTTCCTTCCACGCGGATGGTGATGCTGCCGGCGCGGAAGTCGATCGGCACGGTGCGCCGCGACTTCGCCAGCGAGAAGAACGGAAAGGCCATCAAGTCCTGGCTGTCGCGTGGTGCCATGTCGCCCGGCAGCGCGCGGAACAGGTCGAGCTGTTCGCGCTGCAAGGCTTGCCCTGGCGGGCTGGACATGGCGACGGCCACCCACGCGCCAGCGATCAGCGGCCATCACGGTAGTCGCCCGCGTGGCGTTCGGCATATTCCGGGTCGGACGTCGCCTCGTAGCTGCGCTGGTCGGCCCAGGCATCGAGGTCGGACACCGCGTACATGACGCGGCGGCCGAACTTACGGAACTTCGGGCCGCCGCCGACCACGCGCTGTTTCTCCAGCGTGCGGGGACTGAGGCGCAGGTACTCGGCGGCTTCGTCGTTGGTCAGGTAGCGTTGGGGCTGCGCAGGCGCAGCGACAGCAGCGGCGGCAGGCCGCAAGGGAGCGGGTCGCATGGGATGAACCTCCATCAAGCCCGGCCGCACCACGCGGCCGGATAGAGGCACTTTCAAGAAAGCGCGGCACCCCGCGAAGGGACGATCTGCGGGGGACGCGAAACGTCCCCCCTACTGCAACCGCAGCGGCGGAAGCTGTGCCAGGCGGCGATAGCCGCCGCGCATCAGCGCCTCGCCACGGCGCACCAGCCTGCGCACGCGGGCGCGCAAGGCGCTGTCAGTGTGCCAGTCGGCGGCGACGGCATCGGCACCGAACAGACCTTCGGCCATTTCGCGCAAGGACGCGCCCGCCAGGGTCGCGTCGAGCGCCTGGAGCGTATGCAGTTCCAGCAGCGCCGCCGGCGTGGGCCGGGAACGGGCCGCCGCCGCAGGCGCGGCGACCGTGGCCACGGCCAGGGCATCCAGCCCGGCCGCGAGCGTGCGATAGCGCGCGCACGGTGTGGCGCAGGCGCGGGTGGCGTAGAGGTAGGCCATGCCGTCCTCCAGGCCCGGCGCGAGCGCGAGCCGCAGGCAGCAGCCGGGCCAATGCGACACCAGCACCAGGCGCTTGCCGTCGTGGATCAGTTGCTTGCGGCCAGGGACGCGCCAGAACTCGAAGGCATGAGCTTCGGGCGGCGGGTCGGCATCGGGGTAGAGCTGCACCACGGCATCGTGATCGGGGAACCAGGCCGGATGCGCGTCACGGGCATCCAGGGCCGGGTCTTCCAGCAGGCGCAGGCCCCACGCCTGCGCCGCGTCCGGCCAGCGGCGACGGCGCAGCCAGTCGCGGCGGTAGTCGGGATTTCGGCGCAGGTATTCCCACGCCAGCGCAGGGCCGTCAAGGTGCAGAACGTAGAGATAGGCCGCTGTCGGATACCAGTGTTCGGCGCTGCGATCAGTCATGGCGAAACCTCCCTCTGTTTGGGATGCGTCGCCACGATTTCCGCGATGCGGGAGCTATCGAAATGCCATCAGGTCGTCATCAAAATTGGTTAGGCTGTAACTGTCGGTGTCAAGACCATTTGGCTCCTGCGTGTTGCGGAAATCGTCTGAATGCGACGGCTACGCCTTTAGGAAAATGACGCGCAGCACCGAACACCGTGCCGCAGCCCGCGCCCAAGATCAGGACTGTTTTCAACAGGATCGCACCACTTCGGTGCAAGCATGCGGATTCAGACCTTCACGGTCTTGACCAAGATTGAAATAGTCACGATGCGTCCCGGCTGGCCGGGCCACGCTGGTTTTCATCAGTCCGTGATCGCGCCGTTCTCCTGCGCCAGCCGGACGTATTCCGATAACAGATGCGCCGCCTGGAAATACCGATCCCGTCGCACCGGCAGCTTGCGCGGGCCGACGATGCCGGCTAAGTCGGACAGCTTGACCGTCCCCAGCGAAGGCAGGCCGATACCAAGGTCGATCAGGCCGTAGGCCGTGTCGCCATCCGCAGGATCGAGCGACACCAGCAGCCAGGTTACATGCGCGTCCGGCGTGAACAGGCGCACCACGGGCAGCGGGTCGAGCCGCTGACCAGCGGCGAGTGCCGCGCCGTGGGCCAGCAGTCGGGCGCGTTCATCGGCGGTGACAAGCGGCAGGGTCATGGGAAGCCTCCGCACGAAACCGACGATGCGCGGATGCGCTCTTGTGCCAAAGCACAGAACCGTCGAACCGTATCTGTGCATTCGTGTGGAAGCACGGATGTGCAAGCCATCGCATCCGCAGAAGAACGGAAGCACCGAAGCGGAATTGTCGGAAGCCGGAAAGACACGGATGCGATTCCCCGGTTCTGTCGGAATCCGCAGATGCGGATTTCCGTAAAAGCACGAAAGCGGCCTCTCAGCCATGAATGAACACTATAGATTGTAGCCCTATAGGACTCAATGGGTTGTCATCTTGGTTTTGAGAGGAAACCATAGGTGGCGGCAAAGTACTCATTGGCGAAGGCGTTGAAGACGGTCAGGAAGGCGCGCGGCTTGAGCCAGGAAGCGTTCTCCGACGTGTCGAGCCGCACCTATATGAGTACGCTGGAGCGCGACCTGAAAAGTCCGACTCTGCACAAGCTGACCGAGCTGTGCGAGGTCATGGACGTGCATCCGCTCACGTTGTTGACGCTGGCCTTTGCGGGCGACAGCACGCGCAAGGCTGACGAGTTGATGGCGCAGGTGCGCCAGGAACTTGAGGCGGTACTGAACTCTGATGGAGATTGAGAAGCGACATGGCATATCGAAATGGAAACTACACCGCCTTTTACGTTGCAGAGCCATTCCATCCCAGCTCGCTAGGTGCCAATGCGACGAAGGATTTTCAGTATTACAACACCCTACGGATGTGGAAAGGTGCTGATGCGACGTTCCCCTTCGTTGATTCGCACGACAAAACTTACAGTGTCCGCGATGGCAGCGATTGGGAATACACACTGAAACCCAGGCTCAGGGAGCGCCTTCGGAGCTCGAAGAACATTATCCTCATCTTGAGTTCGATCACGACGAATTCCCGCGCCCTTCGAGAAGAAATCGACTACGGGATCAACGATCAAGGGCTTCCTGTCATTGTCATCTATCCCGAATATGCCACCAAGGAAAGTCTGCTTGTCGACGGATCATTGAAGCAGGCGGTTAAGAACCTGTGGGGAAATCTTCCCGTGTTCCGGGATTCGATGAGCAAAGTCCCGACGCTTCATGTCCCGATGAATAAAGAGCTCATCAAAAAATCCTTGCAGGACGGCGAGTTTATGGTTGGGAGCATGAAGGCCCCAGGCATCTACAGATACAACCCATAATCAATCGACATATCGGAGCGAATGATTCACGTCATGGCGAAGGTCAACTTTTTTGACAAGCGGGTCATCAAGAAATTCCTTGAGATCACCGCTGTCGTCAGCGGTACGCTGTCATTCATAGTTATTTTTGTTGACGTTCCTGCCGAGTGGAAGCTGAAGGCTGGCTTGGCTTTCTTGGCAATACTGGCACTCACCTACGTGGTGATATGGCTCTGGTCGAACAACCTGAACAGTATCGACATCAATGTTGAGGGCAGCGATGTCGCGATCAAGACCGGCGACATTTTCCAACAGCCGGGATTGAAGGCAATTGCCTTCAATGAGTATTTCGACACTCAGGTGGACAACAAGATAATTGGCGAGACTTCTCTCAACGGAGTTTTCATCCAGAAGCATCTCGGCGTTCCGATTTCCGAATTAGACCGCTACATCGAGGAATACGCTTTTGATGAAAGTGAAGTCCTGGAGGAGAACGAGGCAAGGAAATACGGTAAGAAGAAAAGGTATCAGATAGGCACGATTTGCCTTTACAAAGACTATCTCCTGACCGCGTTCTCCAAGTTCGATGAGAACAACAAGGCGCTACTAACGATGCCGGAGTACCTTGAGTTCCTCATTAATTTCTGGGACAAGGTAAACAACGTGTACGCCCAGCAAAGCGTATCGACAACAATCTTTGGATCAGGAATCACGCGAATCAAAGGACACAAGAATATTTCCGACGAGGATCTACTGAAAATCATGCTGTGGACATTCAGAATCAGTGAGATGCGATTCAAATATCCCGCGAAGCTGACCATCGTGATCCACAAAGACAAGATCGACCAGATCAATCTTCTCGATATCAAATCCGCCAGGAACGGCGTGTAGTTTTCAATGGCGGTTCGGAGCGAGCCCACTTTGCAGATGCTGACCCGGCCGATCCGGCACAGGCCGGTTCGGCGGTGCTCAAGGGGCGCCAAGCCATGCGCGCAGCGCCGCAGGCGCGAAGGCGTGAGGGATTGGAGCCGGATGGCCGTGACGGCAAAGACGGCACGGGGCGTAGCCCGTAAAGCCCGGCGGCGCATCGCGCCGACACGCCATGCCCTGACAACAGCCATAGACGCAGCTCACAGACAGGGGGGCGCGGCTCGCTATGGGGCACCGTCTGCCGTTGCCGCGTTCGGGACGAACGAACAGCGCAGCGCCCGCCGCATGGCGGGGCGCTGCGGGCGGCGGTCACGCCGCCTGGGGCTTGCTGCGCGACCAGATCAGGTCGTGCGTGCCGTCTTCGCCCTCGATCAGGCGGGCGTAGACCGTGGCCGGAAACGAAGGATCGTCGAGGGTCACGGAGATGTACTCCCGCCCGGCCTCACTGGTCTTCTTCCACGCCGCGCCGATGTCGTGGCTGGTCGCCTGCAGGCGGAAGTCGGGGGCCTTCTCGTTGTCCCCCTTGTCGTTGGGCACCAGCTTGACCTTGACGTTGAGCGTCAGGCTGCGAAGCGTGCCGGTGAAGCCGTCTTTGTCTGCGGTGAAGGTGCCGATGTTGGCCATGATGATTTCTCCTTACGGTGGAACAAGGTTCGCGCCCATCGCGTCCTTGTTGTGATCCGGCCGACGGGGGACGGGTGGGCGGCACCGCTTGCGGTCGAAACGCAGTGGAGAGCCGTGAGGCGAAAAGAATTTGTCCCGCGAGGAATGCGCCGAACGCAGTGACAAAGCAGGGGAAATTGTTTTCGCTGGACGGTTGCAGCCATGAAGCCCGAGGCGCAGCCGCGCCACCGCCAGGATTCACAACAACACAAGGACGCCTTGGGCCGAACCGCACCGCAAGGAGATAGGGCCGGCTCGGCATCCCCGCATGAAGGCTGCTCCGGCTCGCCCGCTGACGCGGGCCAGGTCAACCACCCAACGACAAGCGAGAATGCCCCGCCACACCTTGCAGCGCCGGTCTTGAGGTGTGGCGTGGAAGCTCCATAGCGATGCCGGGCGGGTTGTCCGTGAACTTCCTTCGTGACGTGATGGGCAAGAACCGCCAGCGTTGAGGACGGCGCGCATTCGGACAACCTGCCGCAGCAAGCGTCAGCGTGTTCGCCGGCGCCTCGTTCATCGCGGCGGGGCGCTGGCCGGGCCGATCAGGCACAGCCGGTTCGGCGGCATCGAGGGGCGCCAAGCCGTGCGCGGCGCGGATAGTCCGCAGGGCTTTCCCCTGGAGGCAAACGCAGCGCGCAGCGCCGCAGGCGCGAAGGCGTGAGGGATTGAAGCCGAATGGCCGTGACGACAAAGACGGCACGGGGCGCAGCCCGAAAGCCCGGCGGCGCTTTGCGCCGACACGCTCAAAAGCCTAAGAGCACAACAAGGGGCTCATTCTGGGAAATAGCAGGCACTATTTCCAAATAGATTTAATTTGCCGATGCCTACAGATTCGCCAACGAAATGGGATAACCCTGAGCCGCCATTTCCTTTGCCAGAAGCGGCCCTGCATCCTTTTGCAGATTGTCCTTGAATGGGATATAGAGCAACCCTTGGATGTCGGATGGGCGCTCCATATTGTCTTGTTGCTTCATGAGAATGGCAACGTTCTTACGACCGAGCAGCGTAAGCATCATGCCCAATTCCATCACAACATTTTGGCGCGCACGGAACGCCTTTTCGTCTTCGTGACCAGCGCGGTAGCCCTCGTCGTCGGGCGTGGCCAGCACCACAGCAAACTTTACTTCTGCCGTGTATTTTTCCAATTTCTCGATGATGGTCTGCCCTTCCGAAGGAAGTTGATCCAAGATCAACGGCTCAAGCCTCCAGCGGCGCAGCATCGCTTCAAGCTCGGTTCGGGCGGCATTATCGTGCCCATAAACCACGAATACCTTGCTGAGCATTGGCTTAGCAGCAGCGCCATTCTGTGGAGCTGGTGCCGCAGCCTGTGCAGGTTGTACGCCAAGGCAAGCCTTTACCGCCTCTTGGTTCTTGCCCTGAACATTGAAATTGCCGGTGTGGTAGCTATTGACGATTGCTCCATTTTGCAAACGAAGTTGTGTGCCAGTGCCGTTTGCAAGTGCCGTCTCATTCGCAATCTGAAGATTGCCGGCCTGTAGGCAGGCCTTAATTTCGTCGAGAGTCATTGCCATTCCTTCTAAGCTCCCCAAATCGCTTTTTTCGCAGCTTCGCTAAGTACATCGACAACAATGTCGCGCACGCCAGATGCAACCGAAGCGCCGACCTTCGTCATCACCTTCTTGAATCGAAGGGATGCAACTTGAGTTTTTGGACTGTCTTTGGTCAATTCCGTCAAATCGGTACGGAACTGCTGGACTTCTTCTGGCGACAGCTCTGCGCCTGCTTCCACTAGCTCAACAGCGCCAGCAATCTTGCGTTCAGTCCAAGGGAATCGGCTACCGCAGTTGTGGCAGAACGAGGGAGGCTCGTAATCACCACCCAAGCCGAAAACGCCTTCAACGTAGAAATCGCCGCGAATGGATGCGCTGCACGAAGGACACTGCATGATGGTCTCTTCACCGCACTTAGAGCAGAACGCCTCTCGAAGCTCGGGATTCTGATCAGCGGCTGTTGTTGCGACATGTCCGTTAGGACAAACCTGTGCGACCCGATATGTCCCCATTACGCTCCCTTGTTATTTATGCCGATAGATACGGCGTTGGTCAAATCAAGGGATTCTAAAGCAACAGCGTGGAAATTGGAGGCGTGGATGACACCGGGCGCGGCCACTGCCGCGCCCGGATTTTTGCACTCACTGCGCCCAGGGCGCGGTGCTGATCGGGTTATTCCTTCGTCTCGATGAGCCACCACACGGCACGCGGCAAGGCGCGGCCCGTGATGGGGTGAATGTCGGTCAGGTCGGCGCGGGCTGACCAGCCCGAGGGCGGGCGGTAGCCGCGCACGTCGCCTTCGCCGTGCCAGCGGCGGGCGCGTATCGTGCCGGGGGCATAGATCGCCGCCATGCGGGGGCGGCTGGTGGTGTAGGTCATGGGTGTTCTCCTTCCAGCAAAGCGCCCCGGTCGAGGCCGGGGCGCTTGCTTTTGCACGGGTCAAGCGGCTAGCGCCACGGCGGGCTCATCTGCTGTTGCCTCGGCATCCTCCGGGGCGTCGTCCTGCTCCTGTGGTTCTGCCTGCGTGGCGTCCGGCCCTTCGGCCTTGAAGATGGCAGGCATCCAGCCCGTGCCGTCTGCCAGCCGCTCGGCTTCGCTGGCAATGTCGGCCTTCTTTAACTTCGCCAGCCGGGTGACGTGCGACGGGGCGAACCGCTCCACGGCTTCCAGAATTGCGGCCTTCGGCACATGCCGGAAATAGCCCTCATTGGTGGGCTTCCACCATGCGGCCATGTCCAGCCTCACGGCCTGCGCGAGTTCTTCGCCCGGCTGCTGCCGTGTGGTGCGGGGTGTCACCACGTCCACCGTGACGGCCACGCATACCGCCAGCAGCCGCACCAGTTCGTCTTGGGACTTCGCCAGCAGCGCGGCGAACAGTTCGGCGCTGTCCTGCGGCAAGGCTTCGCCCGCCACCTGTTGCAACTCGCGCAGAGCGACGGCGGCGGGGGATTCCGGCCAGTCGGGGGCCATGCCTTCCAGCCGGTCTTGCACTTTCAGGCTCACGCCCAGCGGCAAGTCGTGGCCGTGGTAGCCGCCTTGCAGCACCGTTTGCACCATGCCATGCACCAGCGCAGCCAGCGCCACTTGCGGATGCCGTGCCACTTCGATTTGCAGCGCGGCGGTGCGGTGGGCGCTCAACCGTTGCGCCAGCCGGTCGGACATGGCGGCGGTCTTGGGCTGCCCTTCGCTGTCTCCGTCCTCGCCTTCGTCGTCGTTCCCAGCATCCTCGCCGCTGAACCCTTGGCGCAGGCGTTCCAGCGTGCGCAGCGCCTTGGCTTCGGCCTCGCGCAGCAGCCCGCGATAAATCACGGCCTGACCGTTGCGGTCGGTGGTGACGATGGCACCGGCTGCGGCCTTGACGGTCGCGCCGTAGTCCTGCAAGCCATCTTCCAGCGCCTGCAACTGCTCGCCCACGGCTTCGCCTTCTTCCTGCAAGGCATCGGCCTTTTCCTCGTCCTCGGCATCAAGCGCGTCATCCACGGCGGCGGCCAGTTCGTGCATCTTGGTTTGCAGCTTCTTGATGCGCTGCGCTTCGCGCTTGTTCGGTTCGCGGCGTTCCCTCGGCGCACGCTGGAAGGCGTGCAGGTCGGCATGGGTCACGGCGTGGGTGGCATCCACCCACGCCCAGCCTTCGGCCTTCACCTCGGCGGCGATACCTGCCAGCTTGTCTTGCGCCAGCCGTTCCAGCAGCGCGGCATCGGTCAGATACACGCCCGCGTCACCTTCCGCGAACAGGTCACGGCGCACACCACCGCCTGCGGCTCCGTAGGTATCCAGCCCCACGAAACGCACCAGCGGATGCCGGTATGCGTCAATCTCGCGCTCGGTGAGGCGGTCGCGCAATTGCGAAGGGTTGCGCTGCCACTTCGGCGCGTCGTAGAACGCGGTTTCCTGCGCGGCGTGGTCGTCGGTGATGGCAAGGGCCATCAACTGATCGAGCGTCACGGCTTCGGCACGGTAGTCGGCCAGCAGGCGCGGCGAGACGTTCGCCAGCTTCAAGCGGCGCTGCACCACCAGCGGGGACACGCTGAAATCGGCGGCTATGTCCTCGATGGGTCGGCCTTCGGCCACCAGCGCGGCGAATGCCTCGAACTGGTCGGCGGGGTGCATGGCTTCGCGCTGCACATTCTCGGTGAGGCTGGCCGTGCGGGCGGTGCCATCGGCCACCAGCAGGCAAGGCACTTCCCATTCCTTGCTGATGCGGCGCTTTCTCGCCAGCAGCTTGAGGGCTGCGAGGCGACGGCCACCGGCCACCACTTCGTAATTCTCGCCATCGGCGGCGGCAATGACGATGAGGTTTTGCAGCAGGCCGACACGCTGAATGCTCGCGGCGAGTTCGGGAATGGACATGCGCGGGGTCTTGCGCACATTGCGCCCGGTCGGGCGCGACACCAGCCGCGACAGCGGAACCAGAATCAGGTTCTTGGTCGGGTCGGCGGCTTCCAGCGGGGTAGCGGCGGCGGCGTTGAGGGCGCGGGCTTCGGTCTGGGTAACGGCGTTCATGGTGATAACTCCTATGGGTTCAGGGATGAAGCAGCGAAGAAAGCGGCAAGGGCTGCTGCCTGCCCCTGCCGCGTGGGGAATCAGGCTTTCAACTGGCGCAGGCCATCGGCCAGCATCCAGAGGGCGCGATTGAGGCGCACATCGGAATCAATGCCCTGCACCGGGCGGGTTTGCTGGCGGCGTCCGTTGACGCTGCGGCCATGCAATCCGCCTTTGGTCAGGTTCTCTTGGGTGCGGTTGAACACGCTCCACAAGTCCGGGCGACGGTCGTCGAACCGGCGCGGCATCAGGATTTGGCTTTCCGTGATGGGCGCGGGTCTGTTGTCGGTGGGGTCGTACTTCAAGGCCAGCGCGGAACGGGCGAACACTTCGGCTTCGCCTTCGTCCAGCGTGATAGCGCGCATGGCATCGCGGGAATCCTTCACCCGGTCGAAGCCGCGCAAGACTTCGTAAGCGCCTTCGATGACATGCCCGGAAACGTCGCCCTTGTGGGGCACGCGCACATCGGCCACGGTGTCGCCGCATACAAGGCCATTGCTGCACACGAACCGGAACATTCCGGCCAGCATCTGATAACTGCTCGTCCCGTCATGGGAATTGAGCAACACGATTTCATTGGCTTCCGCGCCGTTGATCTGGCTTGCGTGGCGCAGGCGCAGCATGTGTTTGGTGTGCTCGCGCTTGCCTTCGTCGCGCACGCGGGTTTGCGTCACCATGAAGGGTTGAAACCCCTCCTTGCGCAGTTCGGCCAGCACGGCGGCGGTGGGGATGTAGGCGTACCGCTGCGAACGGCTTTCATGCGGCGCGTCCGCGAAGATGGACGGGGCCACGCGGTGAATCTGGTCATCGGTCAGCGGGTAATCGCTACGCAGCGAGGGGGAACGGGAAGCGAAACGGGATGCGAGTTGCATGGTCTTTCTCCTGACGAAAAGGGTTTGCTGTTCAAACCGCACACCGGATTCCTAGATTCGGAGCCCAGCCTTTCGGCTGTTTGGTGCGGTTGGCACGAGGAACCCGGTTGGCCCTGTTGCCACCGTCTTTCCTGAGTTCATCGCCCGCGGCCAAAGGAGCGCGCGGACGAGGACCGTCAAGGAGACAAGCGCAGGGTTGGTGCGGCCCGCAGCGCAGCGAGGACACGGCCCTGCGCGCCTTGACGGCACCCGGAAGCGGGCTACGGTCGCGGAGAAGGTGATGAAGTCAGGGGAGACGGCTGGACATGGCAACGGCCGTCCCTGTGTGCCGAACCGCACGCAAGCGAAGCGCGCAGGTCCGAAGCTGGAAGCCGGGCCGAAGGCGTCAGGGATGTGAAAGGCTGGCGAATGCCAGTCCCGTCAGGGATGAGCGAAAAGCGAACCTGGAACAGCGCGGTCCGCGAAGCGGAGACGCAGGAGAACTCTTCGCTTATTATTTGTTTTGCAAGCAAATGTTGCCAAAGCAAGAACACGGAGGTCCAAAAATGATCGTCTGCATTAACCGCCTCAAGCAGTTCGGCATCTTCAACGACTTTAATGGAACGAAGATCCAGAAGTTCGGCCGGTACAACTTGGTCTATGGCTGGAACGGAACAGGCAAGTCAACCCTGTCGAACCTTTTCTCTTGCTTTGAGCTGCGCTCGATGGTTCCTCGCTTCAGTGCGGGCCAGTTTTCAGTAGCTTTGGAGGATGGCTCAACTATCACGGAAGCTACACTCCATTCATGCCAACTGAATATTCATGTCTTCAATCAACGCTTTGTGCATGAGAACATTGATTGGGACAAATCTGTAAAAAGCATCCTTCTGATTGCGAAAGAGAAGATTGATGACTTACAGAAGCTGGAGAAGTTAAAGGGAGAGCTTCAGTCGAAAAGGAAGGCTCACGACGAGAAGCAAGGCGAGGTAAAGAAGCAGCGCGAAGCGTTGGACAAGTTTCTGACCAATGCTGCCAAAAAGATGAAGCTAGGGCTTCAGGCGATTGATACAAGCGATAGCTATTACCTCAATTACGATCGCCGAAAGCTGTCCAATTTCATTCAGAGCAACGGTGAAGCCATCATCAAAGCCGATTCAGTTCTTTCAGATGATAAAGTTATCGACCTTACGAATGCCGCGAAACCAGATCAGCTTCCAAGCATCAATTTCGTCTCAACATCCATTGAGCCGGATTACTTCAAGAAGGCATCAGGTCGAATCAGGGATTTGATTGGGACTACGGCGGTCAATCAAGCTATCCAGCGGTTGACTGATAACCCGGACATCCGTGAATGGGTTCAAACAGGCTTGGAAATCCATAAAAACCACGAGTCGCAATCGTGCGAGTTCTGCGGCTCTACTTTTACCCAGCTTCGTGCCGAGGCACTTGCTGCCCACTTCAGCAAAGAGTTCACGGATTTTCAGCGCCGACTTCAGAACGCGGCGACTTGGATTGAGTCTCAAGGCGCTCCAGCCAATCAGTTGCCCGCAGCGACCGAGTTTTATAAAGAATTATCGGCCGAGGCGGATAAGCTCCAAAAGGACTACGCAACCGCTGCTGAGAAGATTGATAAGCAAATGGACGGATGGCGCGAAGCCCTGAAGGCCAAGATCACAGACCCTGGAAAGACGGACATTCAAATCTCGGACGTGGTCGAAGATGACGTCAAAAACTTCAATGAGATTCTGAAGTCGATCGTCGCGCTCGTCGGAAAGCACAACAATAAGACTTCTAACTTCAAATCTGAGACCTCAAAAAGCAAAGTGGCACTGGAGCTGCACTTTGCTGCGGCTGAGGTGCAAGAATTTGACTATGCTGGAAGTGAGAAGAAATGCAATGACCTTGAATCAGAAGCAAAAAACGACCACAAGGAAATTGAGAAAATTAGTCAAGAGGTCGGTGCTATAGAGGCGCTGCTCTCGAATGAAACGGTCGGAGCGAAGGAGTTCAATGACATCTTGCATCGCTTCATTGGCCGCTCTGAACTTTGTCTCAGCTTCAATCAGAAGAAGAAGGGTTATGAGATCATCAGAAACGGGGTGGGTGAGCATGATGGGAACTTGAGCGAAGGTGAGAAGACTGCGATTGCATTTGTGTACTTCATCACGAAGCTCAAAGAGAACGGAAACAACATCAAAGACACGATTGTCGTCGTTGATGATCCAGTCTCAAGCTTTGATTCAAACCACTTGTTCCATGCCTATTCATTCCTGAGAACTCAATGTACTGAAGCCAAACAACTTTTTGTGCTGACCCACAATTTCACCTACTTCAAGCTAGTGAGAGATTGGTTCACTGGAGCGAACAGAAACAGGATCAACAAGGGAAAAACGGAGAACTGCTTCTTCTATCGGCTGGATGCTCCACCTGGCTCACCCCGCCATTCATTGCTTGTTGACGCTGATGACTCTCTGAAAAATTACGGTTCTGAGTATCACTACATATTCAAAAAACTTTATGAGTACAGAGCCCATACGACTCTTAACAGAGATGAAGCATTCTTGACTGCGAACCTTGCTCGCAAGCTCGTTGAGTCGTTCTTTACCTTCAAATATCCAAAGCGGAGAAGCGACATCAGTCAGTTGATGGATGTTGGTCTGAAAGACTGCATCATCACAACACCGGAGCTGAAGGAGAAGATCTATCGTTTTATCAACAAGTATTCGCATAGCGACGTAATCGAGATAACCGAGGAGTCCGCAGAAAACTTGGCAGGCGAAAGTCATAGCGTCATCGGGCACATTTTTCAGTGGTTGGAGGAAGTGGACAAGAAGCACTACGACGAGATGATTCAGGTTGCGACTGCCTGAGCATCAAGCCGGCGAGGGCGAGAGTTGTGCTACCAGGCGCAGCAAAAAGGGGCCGAAGCCCCTTCGTCAGATCAGGCCACGTTCGGCAAACGATGTGGTGTCGGTGCCCGCGACGATGACGTGATCCAGCACGCGCACGTCCACCAGCCCCAGCGCCTCCTTGAGCCGCTGGGTCAGTGCTCGGTCGGCCCCGCTCGGCTCGGGATTGCCGCTCGGGTGGTTGTGCGACACGATGACCGCCGCCGCATTGAGCCGCAGCGCCTCTTTGACCCGCTCGCGCGGATACACCGATGCGCCGTCGATGGTGCCTCGGAACATTTCGGCGTACTCGATCAGCCGATGCTGCGTGTCCATGAACAGCACCGCGAACACCTCATGCTCGAAGCCGGCCAGCTTGGCGCGCAGGTACTCCTTGACCGCCGCCGGCGACGTGAACGACGTACCACGCTGCATCTTGCGCTCGATGGCTTGGCGCGCGGCCTCCAGAATCTGCTCGGCAGTCGCCAGCAGGTAGCGGCCCTGTGCGTCACGCACCATCAGCGAGGAATCGAACGAGGAAAAGGACAGTTGCGACATGATCGTGCTCCGGTTGCTCGGGCGGAATTGCCCGGAACCGTGGCGAGCACGGCGCAGCGCAAGCAGTCAGGGGTCAAGGACGGCCGCCAGGCCGCAAGCGTGCAAGCACGCGCAGCCCTTAATGGCGAGAACGCCGTGATACGGTGAAGGGAACAGCAAGACCGCCCACACCCTCCCAATGCACACACTCGCCTTTGTGCAAGCGGAGCGCGCAGGCCTGTCAGGGCCGAAGGCGTCAGCAACTGTCTTGAATGTCAAGCATGAAGGCTCGACAGGAGCCGATGTCCACGTTCTGTCTTGACATTCGATCTCAAACAGAACATCATTAGTTACATGAAACGCGACAGCCGCCTGTCTTCCGTCCTGCATGCACTGCTGCACATGGCCGAGCAGGATGGCCCCGTCACTTCTGAAACCCTGGCTCAATGCTTGGGTACCAACCCCGTCGTCGTCCGGCGCACCATGGGGTATTTGCGAGAAGCGGGCATCGTCACTTCAGATCGAGGCCACGCGGGTGGATGGCGCATCCATGCCGATCTTGGCGCCGTCACCCTACGCCAGTTGCACGAGGCGCTAGGCGAGCCGGCCATGTTTGCCATAGGCAATCGCAACCAAACACCGGAGTGCCTGGTCGAGCAATCGGTGAATGCCGCGCTCGAAGGCACGTTTGCCGAGGCGGAGGCGCTGCTGCTGAAGCGGTTCTCGGAAATCACCCTTGCCGATCTGGCCGCCGACTTCGCGCGCCGGCATGCGGCAGCACGACGCAAGAGGAGTTGACCATGCACCACGACGTCATCGTCATCGGCGGGAGCTATGCGGGAATGGCCGCCACCCTGCAATTGGTGCGTGCGCGCCGGTCTGTGCTGGTGATCGATGCGGGCGAGCGGCGCAACCGCTTCGCCAGCCATTCGCACGGGTTTCTCGGCCAGGATGGCGTTCCTCCCGGCGAGATCGCGGCGAACGCGCGCCGCCAGCTCGAAGCCTATCCGACGCTCTCCTGGCTTGAGGGCCGGGCCGAAGCCGTTACAGGGCAGGTGGACGAATTCACTGTCACGACGTCCGATGGCCTATCGCACCAAGGCCGCCGCATCCTGGTGGCCACCGGCGTGGCCGACCAGCTACCTGCCGTCGAGGGCCTCGCCGAGCGCTGGGGCAAGGCGGTCTTCCATTGCCCGTACTGCCATGGCTACGAGCTTGGCCAGGGCCGCATTGGCGTCGTCGCCACCGGCCCGATGTCCGTCCACCAGGCTGAACTGCTGACTGATTGGGGCGATGTGACCTTGCTGGTCAACGGCGCTGTGGAACTGAGTCAGGAAGCCAGGTCCACCCTGGAGCGACGGGCCGTGACGATCGAGGAAGCGCCCATTGGCAGGATCGAAGGAACGGCAGACGTGGTGACGGCCGACGGGCGGTTGCTGCGCTTTGCGGGTCTGTTCACCGCGACGCGCACCTCTCCCTCCAGTTCTCTGGCCGAAGCGATAGGCTGCGTACTGGAAGAGACGCCCATGGGAGTTCAGGTGCGCACCGATTCCGAGAACAAGACTTCAGTCACTGGGATATTTGCCTGCGGCGATGTGGCGCGGGCGCCTCATTCGGTGTCGCTGGCCGTGGGCAGCGGCGCCATGGCAGGCGCCCAGGTCCACCGTTCGTTGCTTTGGCCCGAGACCATCGCCCCCGTGCAAACGGAAGGCGGCAGCCGATGACCCCGTTTTCCGACCCGGCGGCCGTATCGAGCTATGCAGAGAGGACCGCGAGGATAGTGCCCGGCCTTCGGGATTTGCACAGGATGGCGGGTGTGCTGCTGGCCGAACGTGCGCCTGCCGACGCACGCATCCTGGTGCTCGGCGCCGGCGGCGGGCTCGAGCTGAAGGCCTTCGCCGAGATGCAGTCCGCCTGGCACTTCGACGGCGTGGACCCTTCTGCCGAGATGCTCGACCTGGCCCGCACGACCCTCGGGCCTATGACGCCTCTCGTGCGCCTGCACGAAGGCTATATCGACAGTGCGCCGATCGGGCCTTTCGATGGCGCGACCTGTCTTCTGACGCTTCACTTTCTGCCGCCGGCCGAACGCCTCGGAACCTTGAAGGAAATCCACTTGCGGCTCAAGCCCGGGTGCCCCCTTGTCGTTGCGCATCACAGCTTTCCCAGCGAGGATCCCGTCAGGGACAGATGGCTCGCGCGCAATGCAGCGTTCGCGGCTGCTTCCGGCGTGCCTATGGCACAGGCCGAAGGCAGCATCGCAGCGATCAAGGAGCGGCTACCCGTACTTTCACCCCAGCAGGATGCCGATCTGCTTCGCGAGGCCGGATTCACTGATATCGAACTGTTCTATTGCGCATTCACCTTCAAGGGCTGGGTCGCCCGCAGACCATGAGGGATCAGGCCAACAGGCCGCATGGTGGCACGATGTCAGCCTCCGCATCGTTCTGGGCAGTTGCCGCCTTTTCTTTCCATGGCCTGCCGGTTCTTACCATGGCATTCAGAATGATCAGTAGCTTGCGCATGCAAGCCACGATGGCGACCTTTTTGGGCTTGCCTGCTGCTACCAGCCGCTCATAGCAGGTTCGGATCACAGGGTTGTGCCGCATAGCCACGATTGCCGCCATGTAGAGAGCGCTGCGCACTGTTGCCCGATCACCGCAAATCATGCGCTTGCCGCGCGACTGGCCCGAGTCCCGGTTCATTGGCGCTACGCCCACCAGGGAGGATATCTGCTTGGCCTTGAGCTGCCCCAATTCTGGAAGCTCGGAAATCAGCGCAGCCGTAGTCGCCGGCCCAACGCCCTTGACGCTCTGCAAGAGCTTCGTCAGACTGGCTTGATGCTTGGAAAGGTGTGCTGCGATCCTCACGTCGATGTCCTGAACCTGGCGCTTCAGGATGTTCATCAGCTCGATGATCCCAGGCTGCACATCCGCGTGAGAGGCGTACTTGCGCTGACGTTCACTGACTTGCAAGCGCACAAGCTGCCTCCGGCGAGTCACCAGCGCATGCAGGCACTGCTGCGTCTCATCTGCCATCGGTTTGGTGAAACGATCCCGGTCTGGGCGTTTGTAGATCACTTCGGCCAACTCTGCCAGCATCAGCGCGTCGACGCGATCCGTCTTTGCCAGTCTGCCCATCGCCTTCGCGAAATCTCGCGCCTGCCTGGGATTGACTACCGCCACCCGGAATCCTGCGGCTTGCAGAACACAGGCGCAGGCAAATTGGTAGCGGCCAGTGGCCTCCATGACAATGAGCGAAATAGGTTGTCTCCTCAGTGCTGCCACCAGGGCTTGGTGGCCCCGTTCGTCGTTGCTGAAAGCTGCGGCTACGCCATCCCTCCCGATGACCACATCGAGTGTGTTCTTCGAGACGTCGATACCGACGACTGTTCCATTGGCCATGATCTCTATGTCCCATCCTTGCAAATGCGAATGTGGTTCCTGCAACTGTTCGGGCTTGCGGAGACCAGTCGCAGACATGCGCTCAGGACTGACGCACGGGCTTGGAAGCACCGAGGGATAACGAGCTACATGCTGCGGCCAATCACCGGTGCCAAATGGCACCGGGCGTGAACGGCATTCCGATCACGTGGAATGGAAGATACAAGGGGTCAAAGCCGGATGGCCGCGATTCGGCACGAAGCGCGGAACGCACGAATGCTGCTATCAGGATTTTTCGCCAGGCTGCCGCTGCTCGATCTGCAACCGCGCCCGCTCGGTCGCCTGCTGCAACTTTTCCCCAAGCACCGCACGCGGCGGCAAGCTGGTCAGGTACTCGGCAACGTGGATGCCCGACTTGTCCAGCTCCAGCAATTCGATCTGCTCGCGCTTCTTGCCGGTGCAAAGAATGATCCCCAGCGGCGGGGCTTCCTCTGGCTCCCTCTCGTGCTTGTCCAGCCAGCGTAAGTAAAGCTCCATCTGCCCTTTGTACGCCGCCTTGAACTCGCCGATCTTCAATTCGACGGCCACCAGCCGACGCAGTTTGCGGTTGTAGAAGAGCAGGTCTAGGTGGAAATCCTCGTCGTCAATCGGGATGCGCTTCTGCCGGGCGACGAAGGAAAAACCCGCACCCAGCTCCAGCAGGAAGGATTCCATTTCGCGGATGACGGCCGCCTCAAGGTCGCTTTCCTGCCAGCTATCCCGCAGGCCCAGGAAATCGAGGATGTACGGGTCGCGCATGACCAGCGCCGGCGTCATGCGCTGCGCATCGCGTAGGATCGCCAGCTCCTGCGCGATGGTTTCCTCCGGCTTTTGGGACAGCGCCGTGCGCTCGTACAGCATCGAGTCGATGCGCCCGCGCAGCGTCCGCACGCTCCAGCGTTCGGCACTCGCCATCTGCGCGTAGTAGTCCCGCTGGAGCGGGTCTTTCAGCGGCAGCAGCGCCAGGAAATGCGACCAGCTCAATTGTCGTGACAGCGTCACGACAATTGGTTCGTCCGGGTAGGTGGCGGCGAATTGCACCATCCGGCGCAGGTTCTTGTCCGCGAAGCTGCGCCCATAGTCGCGGACAAGCTGCTCGGCCAGGGTCGACAGGATTTCCTCGCCGTACCCGGCCCGCTGCCCGGCCAGCACCGCCGTATGGATGCGCTGGCCGATGCGCCAGAACAGCAAGGTCAGTTCAGCATTGACCGCCGAGGCGGCGCGCTGGCGCGACGCCTCGATCAGTGCCCGAATATCGCCCAGCAGCGCCTTTGGCGCTGCGGGTGACGCGATGGATGCCTTGCGCCTGGTCATGCAGTTGCCTCCGCAGGGAGCCGCTTGGCGCCGGTGATCGTCTTGCGCCGGTTCGCCACCAGTTCGGCCGCCTTGCGCACCGGATCATCCTCGGTGTGGACGTAGCGCATGAACATCGCCACGGTCTTGTGCGCGGTCAGCGCCATGCCGACCTTGACCGGGATGCCCGAGTTGGCAATGTCAGTGGCAGAGCGGTGGCGGATGCCGTGCGTACCTACATGCGCCGCGCCCGCTGCCTTGAGCGCACGGCTCCAGCCGTTGTAATACTCGCCCGTGGTCAAGTGCTGGCCGGGACGGTTCGGGGATGGCAGCACATACGGGCAATCGTCCCGGCGCGGTGCTGTCGAAAGCAGCCGATAGGCTTCTTCGCTCATGGGCTTGGACATGCCGCCGGTCTTGCTGTCGGGCCAGACGACGCGCCGGTTCTCGAAGTCCACCCAATCCCATTGGAGCGTGACGATTTCACCACGACGACCGGCGAACTCGAATTGCAGCCGGATCGCCAGCGGGATGACGTAGCTTTCCATCCCCTCGGCCTCCAGATGCTCAAGATGGCGGAACAGTTTGCCCATGTCCTCGTCGCTGATGAGGTGGGTGGCCTTGCCGTTGGGGAACATCGGGACATGCCGGCACGGATTGGTGCCGTCGGGCCGGTAGCCCCACACCTCGGCCAGATTGAACATGCGGCGCATGACGCTGAACGTGCGGTTCGCGTCGGCCGGCTTGTGCGTCATCTTCTTCATCATCCCGGCCACGTCCGGGCGCTTCACGTCCTGAACCTTCATCCGCCCGATCATCGGGACGATGTTGCGGTCGATGACGCTCTGATAGCCTTCCTGGGTGCTGGGCTTGTTGCGCAGCTTGGAGTAGTCCTCCATGAACTTCGTGCAAAGTTCCTTGACCGTGGGCGCTTTGCGCGCCTGCGCTTTGTCTGCGGCTGGGTCGCCGCCCCGGCGGACCTGGGCCAGCCATTCCTGAGCCAGCGAGCGGGCCTGTTCGACGGTCAGTTCCCCGTACTGACCCAAGGCTGGCTTGCGGCGCTCGCCGGCGTTCGTCCGGTACTGGAGCATGAACACCTTGCGGCCCGATGGGGTAACCTTGCACAAGAAGCCGGGCACCAGGGTATCCCTGAGTTCGACAGCCTGCGCTTGGGGTTGTGCCGCATCGACTGCGGACTTGGTGAGCTTGATCTTTGCCATGATGACTCCTCGGAAAGACCCGATTCCCAAGAGCCTCATAGGGGCCACCAGCAGGGAAGTTGGGTCAGGTTTCGGAAAGCACCGGCATATGTTGGACTCGCCTAAGTTATTGATAAACCTGCTGTATCGGGCTTTGGCGTAGTCCGGCGAAGTTCGGTGCTGGAGTCATGGTGAAATAAAAAAACGCCGGCAATGCCGGCGTTTTTTTTGGCGCGTCGATCAGTTGTCAGTTGTCCGAGCCGCCAGCCTGCTCAGGCGTACCCTCGGCGGCCGGCGCCATGACCTCAGCGTCTGGTGCCGGTCGAGGGCCACGACGGCGCGGCCCGGCAGTTGGGCGCGTCAGGAAGCGCGACAGCTCCTG
>JACCEA012123650.1_pt1 | contig 35658 bp, 33 predicted proteins | sample 7449851 | NCBI WGS metagenome assembly JACCEA01 (sample SAMN15323453, study PRJNA562643) | freshwater metagenome | isolation source: river surface water | place: USA:Blue River Watershed | collected 2017-08-18 | reverse complement strand
AGTTTCTGCAGGGGTATAGCCAAGCGGTAAGGCAGCGGGTTTTGATCCCGCCATTCTGGGGTTCGAATCCCTGTACCCCTGCCATTAAATTTAGTGGCAGTATGGTCATCAGTTCATACGTTTTAGCCACCGAGTTTGCTGCAGGGGTGTAGCCAAGCGGTAAGGCAGCGGGTTTTGATCCCGCCATTCTGGGGTTCGAATCCCTGCACCCCTGCCATAAATTGATAACCCAGCTTCGGCTGGGTTTTTCTTTTATAGCCTTTCATTTTCTTTTCTGGCCTATCACTCAGTGTTTCAGCACTCACTGTTTCAGCCCCTGCTTGCTTATAAACTAACGTGCGGCAATATTAATCTGCAGGTTAGCCCAAACTTCCCAAACGGAGCTCGATAAAAAAAGGCCGGTGTTACCACTCAGCCTTCTTTAACGCGATTCAACAAAGCGATTCTCGCTACTGAATAGAGCAATACTCGCGGCTACTTAAGCCCCGCTGCATATTTACCAACCCAGGCTTTTAATGGCCCGGCTTTGGCTGCCAAATTGAGACCGAATCGGCGCAAGTGTCGAATGGGTGGCAAGTGGCTGCCGAATACTTGATAAAAAGCATCCATTGCCGACATCATGGTGAGATTCGCAACTTTACGCTGACGCTGGTAACTGGCAAGTAGTGAAGCTGCAGCAATATCTTGCTGTTGTTGCCAAGCTGCAATCACCAGCTCCGCCAACAACTGCGCATCGGCAAATCCTAAATTAACTCCTTGCCCAGCTAATGGATTAATGGTGTGGGCGGCATCCCCTAACAACACGACTCGCCCGTGGAAATATTGATTAGCATCGCTGCGCACTAAAGGAAACCAAGCTTGTTTGAGCACTTTCACAGCACCAAGCTCGGGGGGGAAATTTTTGCTAATTTCTTGCTGCAATGCCTCAGGGGGTAACTGCGCCAATTGAGCGATTTTATTGGCATCGTCATACCAAACTAATGATGCTTGGCGCCCCGGCAGCGGTAGATAGGCTCTAGGGCCTTGTTCGGTAAATTGCTGCCAAGTCATGGTGAGATGCTCATAGGGGGTTTCCACATGAATGAGCATACAGCCTTGTTGATATTGCCAGCCATTGGTGCCTATCCTTGCGAGTTGTCGAACAATCGAATGTGCGCCATCAGCCCCCATCACTAATTTCGCGGTAATCACACCATGTTCGGCGGTATGAAGCTGACAGTGATCGCTCAATTGCTGCAATCGCTCTATCGTTGCAGGACAAAGCACTGTTAAATTGGCTGGGATTTGCTGCCATAGCGCGGTTTGGATCACGCTATTTTCGATGATATGACCAAGATAGGACTCGCCGATTTCCTCCGCCGTGAAATCAAGGGGCGGTAGATTGCCTTCAAAAGCCCGCAGTTGCTGATAAGCACAAAGTCGCGCTGTCGGCATCTGTTGCCATGCGCCCAAATCTCGCAACCATTGTTCACTGCGTCGATTAATGGCACTGACTCGTAAATCAACCGGATCCTGCATTTCGACCGCTTTGAAGGGTTGTTTTTCTAACAACACCACTTGAAGCCCTGCTTGGGCTAATCGCAGCGCTATCGAAGCCCCCACCATGCCACCACCGACTACTGCTACATCAACAATCATTTTGGTCATCTTTATTCAATCAAGTGCGTTTATTCTAACCGAGAATATTGAAAAATCTCTGCGCTGGATCACAATTTAATCCAAGCGTTTTTTGCCCTAAATATTTTCAAGCTAAGGGGGCAAATAGATTGGCCGAATTCGTTGAAAAGTGAGCTTGGCAAAGCGCATAGAAAACAAATGATTATCCGAATTTTCTGCATAGAAATTCCATGAAAATTCAGATATAACAAAACGCGTAAAATTCGGAAAAATTTCATTGACCTGCGGTGAAAATTACGGCATTTTGCGCGGCCAAACTGCATTATACCTCAGCCCATTCCCGCCCCACTTTTGCGGTTGCGGTTGAAACTGACTAAAGTAATGTGTCTATTTATTATCTTTTGCCAGGAGATCTTTACATGCGTGAAGTGACTGTTGCTGCTACCCAAATGATTGGTGGCTGGAATGTGGAAGAAAATATCGCTCGCGGCGATAAATTAGTGCGTCAAGCAGCAAGCCAAGGTGCTCAAATTATCCTGCTACAGGAGTTATTCGAGCGCAATTATTTCTGCCAAAAGCAAAAAGAACACTACTTAGATTTCGCCACCACTGTCGAAGACAATGCGGCGATTCAGCATTTCTCAAAGGTTGCGAAAGAATTAAAAGTAGTTCTGCCGATTAGCTTCTATGAAAAAGCGGGCAATTGTTTTTATAACAGCGTCGCAGTGATTGACGCGGACGGTTCTTATTTAGGCACTTACCGCAAGAGCCATATTCCTGATGGCCCAGGCTACAGCGAAAAATTCTATTTCACGCCAGGTGATACCGGCTTCAAAGTGTGGGATACCGCCTATGCCAAAATCGGTATTGGTATTTGTTGGGACCAATGGTTCCCAGAATGCGCACGAAGCATGGCATTAATGGGCGCAGAATTATTATTCTACCCAACGGCCATTGGTAGCGAACCCCATGACACCAACGTCAACTCACGTGATCACTGGCAACGCACACAACAAGGTCACGCCGCAGCCAACTTGGTGCCATTAATTGCATCAAACCGTATTGGCCGTGAAACTGAAGATGATTTTGCGATCACTTTCTATGGTAGTTCATTTATCGCCAACGAATACGGCGCTAAAGTGCAAGAAGCTGATGAAGTGAGCGAAGCGGTACTCGTCCATACTTTCGATTTAGACCAAGTCGCAAAAAATCGCCGTGGCTGGGGTGTATACCGTGACCGCCGCATCGATTTGTACGGCGCACTGCTGACCAAAGATGGCAAAACCACGCCAACCACAGGCAATAACTAAGATGACCGGCCAAGTGTTTGGACAATCTTTAACTTCGACGCCGCGCGCTGATGGTTTCTATATGCCTGCAGAGTGGGCTCCACACAGCCAGACTTGGATGGTGTGGCCTGAGCGGACTGACAATTGGCGCTTAGGCGCCAAACCAGCACAGCAAGCATTTTGTGCGGTCATTCATGCGATTTCCCGCTTCGAACCTGTCACTGTGATGGTCTCTGCTCGTCAATTTGCCAACGCGCAAGCGCAATTAGCAGCTCAAGCGAGCAAGTTTCCGATCCGCGTGGTTGAAGTCAGTAATAACGACGCATGGTGTCGCGACACTGGGCCAACTTTTGTCACGAACGGTAGTGAAGTGCGCGGGATAGATTGGACTTTTAATGCATGGGGTGGCCTCAACGGTGGTCTGTACTTCCCATGGGATTTAGATGACCAAGTCGCACAAAAAGTCCTGAATATCGAAGGGTTACCCCGTTATCGCACCGATGAGTTTGTGTTAGAAGGTGGCGCTATTCATACCGATGGCGAAGGCACTTTATTGACTACTGCGGAATGTTTATTAAATCCAAATCGTAATCCTCACTTAACCAAAACACAGATCGAACAAAAACTCTCAGACTATCTGGGCATCGATAAAGTGATTTGGTTAGAGGAAGGTATTTTCAACGATGAGACCGATGGTCACGTTGATAATATGTGCTGTTTTGTACGCCCAGGCGAAGTGTTATTGGCTTGGACTGATGATGAAAACGACCCGCAATATGCCCGCTCGCGTGCAGCCTTGACTGTGCTTGAACAAAGTACGGACGCCAAAGGTCGCCCTTTCATTGTGCATAAATTACCAGTCCCTGGCCCGCTGCTCGCCAAAGCTGAAGAATATGCCAGTGTGGATTTAACCGGTGCCGCAGTGCCGCGCGAAGCAGAAGCACGATTAGCAGGCTCTTACATTAATTTTTATTTGTGTAATGGTGGCTTAATCCTGCCAACCTTCGATGATCCTATGGATCAAGTCGCGATTGCGAAATTAACAGAGCTATTCCCTAACCACCAAGTCGTCACGGTGCCAGGCCGCGAAATCTTGTTGGGTGGCGGCAATATCCACTGCATCACGCAGCAGCAACCTCGCTAATTGATTAAGACCCAGTGGCTAGCCATTGGGTCTTAATCTTCATCCCGATATCATCTACTCCTGCCCTTTTCATTTTTAACTGCCCTTTTCATTTGTAATTGACGAACCAGGTTACTCACTTCATCCCTACTGATAAATCTAATCACCGAGAAACTAACTGTGAAACTAATAAAAAGTTTATGTTATTTTTATATTTATTTTGATAACATTTATTTCACTCACTTGTAAGTAAAATAACTTTAGGGTAAATAGATGTTAAAGATCCACAGAACAGCGCTTTCCACAGCGGTACTTATTGCTCTCGCAGGATGTGGCGGTACTGATAATTTAGCGCCAACAACACAAGCAGTTTTTGTTGCAGGCACTCAAACTTGGTTACCGACCAAAGGCCAATTTACAGCGAATGATGGCAATGGCGATGTGTTAACCATTCAAACAATTAGCCAAAATGGAAAGACAATTACGCCTATCGCCGGTGAATATCGCTTAAGTACAGGCGTACTGACTATCAACGGTTTAAACTTTGTGTATACCCCGATTGATGCAGCCGCGACTGAGTTTACTTACACGGTAACTGATGGTGAATTCACCGCAAGTAACAAAGTGTCAATTGCAGCTGCCAAAACAGATCCTTTAGCCAATCAACAATGGCATCTGCGTAATACTGGACAAACCGCCTATGCCATGAGTAATTCATTTGTGGCAGCGATGTCGAAGGTTTACCAACTATTTTTGGGATTGAGCGAAGAGCAAGCCAACCAAGCTGTTGCAGCAGGAATTGATCCTAGTGTCTTGAAAGCGGGAGAAGACATGAACGTGTTGGGCGCTTATGCTCAAGGCGCAACAGGCCAAAACACCATTGCAGTGGTCGTGGATAGCGGCTTAGAAATTCGTCATGAAGATTTGATTGATAACGTCCTCCCAAATCGCTCATTAAACTTTATCAAAGGTGCGGTTGATGCAACGGATCCAACCAACACTGCTGATGATGGGGACCATGGCACAGGCGTTGCTGGTTTAATTGCAGCCAAGGGCTGGAATGGCATTGGTGGGCGAGGTGTTGCACCCGATGCACAACTCATCGGTTTTAACTATTTAGAAGCGCAAACTGCCGAAGCTGAACTGCTCATTCACGGTCACCCAGGCAGTGGGATTGGAGTGAATGAACCTGTTGCCGTATTTAACCGCAGTTATGGTTTAACAATCCCTGCGGCTTTGGCGTACAGCCCAACCGAGGAAAAAATTCAAGCGTATTCTGCCCAGAAACTTCGCGGTGGTAAAGGGGCCGTCAATGTCAAAGCAGCAGGAAATTCATTTGGCGATGGCCGACCAGAATTTGATGAAGATCTGTGTATGGACAATGGCGCGAATGACTTTGGCTTAACCTGCTATAACGGTAACTTCGAGCCTTCACAAGCAACGCCTTATTATATTGTGGTTGGTGCAGTCAATTCTGATGGCGGCCACACCAGCTACTCAACAGCAGGGGCCAACTTATTGGTGTCAGCACCAGCGGGCGAATATGGTACCTTCGCACCAGCCATGGTAACTACAGACCAAATGACCTGTTTGCGAGGCGATAGTAGTTTCCTTGCAAAGGACATGTATGATGAATTTTATTTCCCAGGTTTTTATCAAGGTGCGTTCCCATTCAATAACCCTGGCCATGTCGACAACTTGAGCTGTAACTATACCTCAACGTTTAATGGAACCTCTTCAGCTTCGCCAAATACCTCTGGTGTCGTCGCTTTAATGCTTTCAGCGAATCCAGCACTTACCTACCGTGATGTGCGGGATATTTTGGTCAGATCCAGCACAAAAGTCTCAGCTAATGATGCCAAAATCACCTTGAATGTCGGCGAAGGTAACTTTGTTGCTCACGATGGTTGGGTAAAAAATAAAGCAGGGTTTGAATTTAATAACAAATTTGGTTTTGGTCGCGTGAACGCTGGCAAAGCAGTTCAACTGGCGAAATCACACTCGTTATTAACGGCTGAAAAAACATCCGACTGGAAAGGGATTGGTGTTTATGCAGCAACAGCACAGCCCTCTTTGGCCCAAGCAATTCCTGACAATAGCGCGCTTGGCACAACCATTACCTTAGATGTTGCGGAAGATATTAAAATTGAAGCCGCACAGTTCAAACTGGCTGTTAGCAATACCGAATTTGGCTTTGGTGAGGAAACTGCAGAAGGGTATGTGCAAACCACTGCAGGCATGGACCTGGCAATTGAAGTGATTTCGCCAGCAGGGACTCGCAGTGTTTTGCTTTCGTCAAAACAAGCGCTGATTTATCCAGCGCTGGATGAAAACTTTGATGAAATGCCAGGGTTTATTCTGAAAGACAACGTGTTCCTGAGTAACGCATTTTATGGCGAATCGGCAAAAGGCACTTGGACGATTCGATTCTTCGACCTGAATAACGCAGAGGTAGACAGCCAAGGCGGCATTTTAGATGTCGATAAATATGTCAATAACACCACACCTTCGTTGGTTGAAGGTGCCGCTATTCGTATTTTTGGTCATTAATTGAGGTTAAGCATCATGACAATCAAATTTTCTTTAGTAGCATTAATGATTGCAACCACAGCAATGCCAATTCATGCACAAGTGGTTGATAAAAACTTACCGCGTCAGGCATCTGCAAAGCAAGAACCTGTGCGTGGTGGCATGTACCAAATCATGCCTCAACTGCAAGCAGTGAACAGCGAACAAGTGTCTGATACGGATGTTGTCGCAGAATTAGGTTCACAATCAATTATCGCCAAATCAGCAAAGACACCGAATACGGACCCCAGCAAAATCCAAGCAGGCACTGTTGTGAAAAATCGGTTCTCTGGCGAATATGGGATCTACAGCGGCAAGTTACTCGTCCTATTGAAAAAGGATGTCAATTTTACCAGTCTGCAACAACAATTCGGTTTGGAACTGGTCAAGAATACTGGTGAAAGTCAGTTATTAGTGATTAAAAGCCGTCGTAATCAGGATCTGAAAGAATTGAGTCAGCAATTAAAAGCGTCTGGTTTGGTGGAAAGTGTACGAATTGACATGTTAGAACGGCGCAACATCGCTTATTAATGTTCATTCGTTTCCTTTGAGAACGGCGCTCTAGCGCCGTTTTTTTATTCGCCTTCAAAAGGCCGAACTGGTCATCTAGCTAAAATTCAACGCGAAAGCACGCAGCAATTTAATCCTCAATCATCACAACAAAACCTGCCACTGCTGCGTACCTATTAATTCTCTCGATAAAACAACTGGCTAGCACAGTTCCCCAAAAAATCACATTTTAAATCTCAATCCGAACGTACGACGCAGCTGCCAGCCAAGCCAAAACCAGACCAAAGTCTGTAAATTGTTGCTTTTGTCTTTTGCCAGAATCTATTAAAATGCCCGCCCCGCGAGGGTAAATACTCTGTCAACATCCTGTGTCGTATTGGGAGGAATCGCACCATGGCTAAAGCCTGTGCTTGTCATATTCTAGTGAAATCCCTGCAGGAAGCAGAACAGTTAAAACAACAGTTGCTCAAAGGCGCTAACTTTGGTCAGTTAGCGAAAAAGCACTCGTTGTGCCCTTCAGGCAAGAAAGGGGGTGATTTGGGTGAATTCCGTCCAGGCCAAATGGTCAAAGCCTTTGATGAGGTGGTATTCAAGAAGCCCATTTTGGAAATTCATGGCCCAGTGAAAACTCAATTTGGTTTTCATTTGATTAAAACTTTATACCGCGCCTAATCAGCGCGGTGTCACTAAGGATCGCTATGTCATTGATTGAATGTCAGTTTGAAACCGAGGCTGCTGAAATCTTAGCGATTTTTAATCACGCCATCCTGAACACAACTGCCCTGTATGAATATCAGCCTCGGACCATGGCAACTATGCAACAATGGTTTGCCAATAAAGCGGCGGGCCAGTTTCCAGTGATTGGCCTTCAAAATGACGAAGGGGTTTTGGTTGCATTTGGCAGTTATGGCACCTTCCGCGCTTTTCCCGCCTTTAAGTATTCAGTCGAGCATTCTGTTTATGTACATCCTGACCATCAGGGGCAAGGGTATGGCAGCCAGATTTTAACTGCATTGATCGCTAAAGCTCGCGAGCAACAATATCACCTGCTAATTGGCGGTATTGATGCAGATAACACCGGCAGTATTGCGCTGCACCGCAAATTTGGCTTTGTTCACAGCGGGACCATTCAACAAGCAGGGTTTAAATTCGGCCGTTGGTTAGATTTAGCTTTTTATCAGCTGACATTGGATACGCCTAGCCAACCAATTGATGGTTGATTTTACTAAAGGCTGACATTTGCAACACAAAAGCAAATGCAAAGCGCAGAAAATTCTTCTGAGTCGGCACTGCCAAAAGCAGTGCGATTGCAACATTACCGGCTCCAAATCTAAAAAGCCCCCATTATTGCGGGCGCTTTTTTCCCAAAGCAATCGCACGCAACTTGGCTTTCTCTATCGATAACTTGCGGTTATTCGACAGCTTCTTTTTTACCTTGGCGGCTTCTTGCTCTTCAGCAGATTGGTGCGTGCCTTTACTCGAGTGATTAAATCGCGGATCGTGCTCATAACCGGGGAGCACTTGCTGTGGGATCACTTGTTTGATTAGCAACTCAATTTCTTTCAGCATCCACAGATCATCAGGGGTCACTAAAGTGACGGCTAAACCAAACTTACCCGCCCGGCCTGTTCGTCCGATCCGATGGACATAATCCTCCGCTTGATGCGGTAAATCATAATTGACCACAATCGGTAAATCTTCGATGTCTAAACCACGGGCAGCAATATCAGTCGCTACTAACACCCGCAGCTTTCCGTCTTTAAAATCTTGCAATACTTTGGTGCGATGACCTTGGCTTTTATCGCCATGGATGGCTTGCGCTTCAATGCCATCTTGCTGTAATTGTTTACTTAAACGGTCGGCACCAAATTTGGTGCGACTGAAAATCAATACTTGTTGCCAGTTCCGTTTGCCGATGACTTCTGAAATCAATTCCCGCTTGCGCTGCGAATCGACGCGAAACGCCAATTGTTCTACTTGCGCAGAAGCTGAATTCGCTTTCGCCACTTCAATTAATACCGGCTCGTTTAACAGTGTATCCGCTAGGGCTTTAATGTCTGCAGAGAAGGTTGCCGAGAAAAATAGCGTTTGCCGCTGCGCGGGCAGTTTCGCCATGATCCTTTTGATACCATGAATAAATCCCATATCCAACATGCGATCGGCCTCATCTAACACCAAGACCTCGAGCTGGAACAAACTGATGCTTTGCTGATGCAAATGATCGAGCAGTCGACCCGGTGTTGCAATCAGGATATCTAAACCCAACGCGGCTTCTTCCAGTTGCGGATTGACAGAAACGCCGCCATAAAAAACCGCGGTACGCAGTGGTAAGTGTCTAGCATAAGCCGCGACATTTTCAGCCACCTGCATAGCCAATTCTCGCGTCGGCGTTAAAATCAAACAACGCACTTGTTTCGGCGCGAGCGTTTTGGCATTGGTGAGCAATTGTTGTAGGATGGGTAAAGTAAAAGCTGCGGTTTTACCAGTACCAGTTTGTGCGCCACCCAAGACATCTTTGCCAGCCAAAATGACTGGGATAGTTTGCTGTTGGATAGGCGTCGGCGTTTGGTAACCCTGTTCGGCCACAGCCTTTAATATTGCTGGCGACAGCGCCAGATCAGAAAATAACATAACACCTCAACACAAGAGCCTTCATGGCGTTCACTAGCGACAAGGACTGCGTTTTGGCGACCCAAACAACAATCCCAGAACAGCCTCAAACCGTCACGGAAAATACATCGGAAAAATTGGTGCAAAGTATAGCAGAATCAAGCACCAAGGCACAGCCAACATGGTTTGTGTACTTAGTCAGGATGGGCAATGGTGCGCTTTATGCTGGCATCAGTACTGATCCTGCACGGCGTTTGCGACAACATCAAGGCGAAATTGGAGGCGGCGCCAAAGCGCTTCGAGGCAAAGGGCCACTCCTGCTGGTTTGGCAACAAGCAACTCGGGATAGAGCCAGTGCAAGTCGTCTCGAGTATTGGCTAAAGTCACTGAAAAAATCCGAAAAAGAAGCGCTCGTCGCTGGCAGTCTTAGCATCCCTGAACTGTAATTCAATTTCTTAACGATTAAGACTCCAGCTACGCCACAAGTCGAATAGGAAAATGGACCGAAATCGAATAAGCTAATGTTTTTCTTAGCGTGTCGAGACTCCCTTGGATAGTTTTTTTCTGATCCTCATTTATTTGGCTATCGGTGCAGGCTGCAAGCGTATTGCTCGTTTTGGCCCTGAAACGCCGGCGGTATTAAATACTTTTGTGCTCTATATCGCTTTACCTGCACTGATTTTACAAAAAATTCCATCACTACATTTTTCTGCTGATTTGCTGATCCCTGCGCTCACGCCATGGCTCTTGCTACTGATTGTCGTGGCTTTGATCTTATTGCTGAGTCGGTTATTCGGTTGGTCGAAAGAAATCACGGTTGCGCTGTTAATTGTGCTGCCCCTTGGCAATACCTCGTTTTTGGGATTTCCAATGATCAGTGCATTTTTTGGCGAAAGTTATTTACCCTATGCGCTGATTTATGATCAAGTGGGTTCATTCGTGGCGCTTGCAACCTATTCCACCATGCTTGCCGCCATTTATAGCCCACAGTCGTCCTCGCAAACATTGGCAAAAACTGGCTGGTCTTTCCAGTCGATGCTCCTCAAAATCATCACTTTTCCGCCTTTTATTGCCTTGGTGATTGCATTGCTGATGCGAAACATCACTTACCCAAGTTTGATGCAAAATATGATTGACCAACTGGCCGCGACGCTGGTGCCGCTTATCATGATTGCTGTGGGGTATTCCTTCCAATGGGGCATGTCTGGCGAACGGTTTTCCCCAATCGCCGTTGGCCTCGCAATTAAGTTAATGCTGATGCCCTTGCTGGCTTTATTGGGCTGTTGGTGGCTTGGATTGAGCGGTAAAGCGGTTGAAGTGACCATCTTTGAAGCAGCCATGCCACCGATGATTTCAGCGGGCGCGATTGCCATCACTGCCGGTTTGGCACCACGCATGGTCACCGCCTTAGTTGGCTTTGGCTTGATGCTGAGTTTTGTCACTTTGCCATTTTGGTATTGGCTGATCACGCTGCTTCGCTAAAGCGTTACATCTACACATTGCAGCGGTTTAGCTGATGCTCGAAATAAAAAATAGCCGCACAGCGGCTATTTTCTATTGAACATTAGGCTTACATGATGCCCTAGCGATTCCAAAGATTTAATGCTCGTCTTTGGCCATTTGCAGAAGTTTTGGCAAAAACTCTTTATCGAGTTTGGCCAGCGCAATCTGCTCATCCAGCACATCGTGCAAAATTTGATCGGTGGTTAATGGATTGGCCAGTACCACACGAAAAACTGCAGTTTCATGGCGTAAATAACGTTCAGGCGTTAGCCGGGTTCGAGAAACAAACGAAATCCCCTCTTCCCGTTGGCGTTTTTGAATGAACTTGGTGAGTCCACTCAGTAAGTCATTCATCTTTTTTAGCTTTTCAATATCGCCTGCAGCTTTGGCCTTTTGCATCGCCTGTTGCACACTGGCTGGCGCATAACGATAAGTTAATAAGCACAATTCTGGCGCCGTGATTAACTCAAAATCGGGATGTAAATCGATGAGCCCCGCAAAATAACGGGCTTTCTCTAATGAGCGGTTAATCAGAATTTCGTAGCCTTTACGACCAATCACTTGCAAACAGGCATGCACTAACATCGCCATCCCCGGACGAGAACCTTCCAGTGTTTGACTGCCAAGATCTTTGGAACCTTTGCGTAAAATATACTCGGCATGATGTTCGATGGCATGAGCGCTCGATGGATGTTTGAAAACCACCATGCCTGCGCCCATCGGTACATACATTTGCTTGTGTGCATCGATAGTCACTGAATCCGCCAGCTCAATGCCTTTGAGTAAATAACGATATTTTTCAGAAAGTAAGGTTGCGCCGCCCCAAGCTGCATCGACATGGAAATGGCATTGTAACTCTTGTGCGAGCGCGGCTAATTCAGCCAAAGGATCCACATTGCCCGTTTCGGTGGTACCCGCAACTCCAACAATCGCCATCACACGGATTGAGCGGCTGGCTAAATCTTTGGCGACTTCACGCATGTGCACGATATCGACTTTGTTTTGATCATTGGTTTTCACTGGGATCAGCATATCCCGGCCAATGCCCAACAAATCTGCTGCTTTTTTCAGTGAGTAGTGACCGCGCTCGGAAACCAAAATCGCTAAATCTTGATAGCCATAATGACGCATGGCGCGGAATAAGCCTTCTTTGGCAACCCCTTTAAAATCGCCATCCGCACGCAATAAACGGTTGCGAGCTATCCATAGCGCCGTCATGTTGGCGACAGTGCCGCCTGAACAAAATGCACCTAACGAGTGGTTAGCACTGTGCAACCATTTTTTGTAGAAGCCTTCGGTTTCGCCATAAACCAGATGGTGCATCATGCCGAGCACTTGCCGCTCTAGCGGGGTAAAGGCCTTAGAGGTTTCAATTTTGACTAAATTTTGGTTCAGTCCCACCATCATCTTCGACAATGGCAGCACAAAATAAGGCAATGCCGAAGTCATATGGCCGATAAAACTAGGGGCCGCAGTATGCACTGAATGCGCCACTAATTTTTGCATGATAGTTTCAGCATAATCCGAGACAAAGCTGGGCTCTGCGGGGATTTGATAGGCCTGAAAATCACGTTCAATTTGCCAAAGAGGTTTTTCAACCGCAACAATACTTTCGCGCAAGAAACCTGCAAGATTCTGCGAAATATTTTGTTCAATTATGCTCAGCGTAGAATCCGGCGCCTCAGGCACCGTGAAAATTCGCCATAACGCATCTTCAGATGCAGTTGCTTGCCGTTTGTGTTCTGTCATGCAATCTCACCGAGTTATTTCAAGCACGAGGCCAGCATCGGCATGCGGCAAATCGTGAATGAAAACAGTAAGTCAAAAGACGTCCAATGTACTAAATGACTCAGCAAATGTCTTTAAAAAAATCTGTCATATCGCGCAACTGGTCTGCTCTGTTGTGCATTTTATCGAATTATCGCTAACTCCGGATGCCAACACCGCGATTAATCAGTTGCATAGCAACCGCAAACAAAATGACGATGAAACTCAACATGACCGCATAAGCCAGCCACATATTGACGTCTGAATGCCCCAAAAAGCCATAACGGAACGCATTCACCATATAGACGATTGGATTGAGATTCGATAGGCCTTGCCAAAATGGCGGTAATAAACTGAGCGAATAAAACACGCCGCCCAAATAAGTCAAAGGCGTTAAGATAAAAGTCGGCACTATACTAATGTCATCAAAAGTTTTGGCATACACCGCATTGATCAACCCACCTAGAGAGAACAAGGTGGCCGTCAGCACCACGGTTGAAATAATCACAAAGAGATGATGAATTTGAATATCGACAAAAAACAAACTCAGTAAGGTCACAATCAACCCCACCAAAATTCCGCGGGCAACCCCGCCACCGACATACCCCAACACAATAATGTAATTAGGGACTGGCGCAACCAGTAATTCCTCGACGTTGCGTTGGAATTTGGCACTAAAAAAGCTCGATGCCACGTTGGCATAAGAGTTGGTGATAACCGACATCATAATCAGGCCAGGCACAATAAACTCCATGTAACCAAAGCCTTGCATGCGGCCAATTTGCGAACCAATCAAATTGCCAAAAATAATAAAATATAACGTCATGGTAATCGCGGGTGGCACTAAAGTTTGCACCCAAATCCGCATAAACCGATTCGATTCTTTAGTCAAAATGCTCAACAGAGCGATCCAATAACTCTTATTCATGGTTGGCGCCCTTGTTCGACCAAACTAACAAACAACTCTTCCAATCGGTTGGCTTTGTTGCGCATTGATAACACTTGGATTTGACTTTGGTTTAATTCAGTAAATACCGCATTAATGCCGTGATTTTTTTCCACATCCACTTCGACGGTCTGGGCATCGAGTTGGCGAGTGACAAAACCAGATAAGGCAAAATCTACTTGCGGTGAAGCCAGATCAAGAACAAAAGTCTCTTTCGTCAATTTATTGAGTAAGGCTTTCATGCTGGTATTTTCAATAATTCGGCCCTTATCAATAATGGCGATATTGCGACACAGGGATTCAGCTTCTTCCAGATAGTGAGTGGTGAGGATAATAGTCACACCCTGTTGATTGATTTCTTTTAAGAATTCCCACATCGAACGGCGCAATTCGATATCAACGCCTGCGGTGGGCTCGTCCAGAATTAACAATTTCGGCTCATGCATCAAAGCACGTGCAATCATTAAACGCCGCTTCATACCGCCAGAAAGTTCGCGAGAGCGGGCATGACGTTTTTCCCACAAACCTAACTGACTCAAATACTTTTCCGCTCTGGAGAGTGCGACAGCTTTGGTCACGCCATAATATCCAGCCTGATTCACCACAATCTGCAACACGGTTTCGAATTGATTGAAGTTAAACTCTTGCGGAACTAGCCCTAATTGGCTTTTCGCAGCTTCAAGATCAGTGTCGAGATCATAATCAAACACCTGCACCTTGCCGGCAGTTTTATTCACTAAAGAGCTAATAATGCCGATTGTGGTACTTTTACCGGCACCATTTGGCCCAAGTAAGGCAAAAAAGTCACCTTGTTCCACCACGAGATCGATCCCGTTGAGGGCTTTGGTGCCGCTTTTATAGCTTTTGTGTAAAGCAGTAATGGTGAGCGCTGCGGCCAAGTTATTCTCCAGTATGATTAGGCGCGGAAGGCGCATAGCCCCATCGCGGCAATAAAGTATTCGGTAATGCTAAATGGTCCAAAATCCTGGCCACCATAAAATCAATTAAATCTTCGATTGATTTAGGTTGATGATAAAAGCCTGGCGCGGCGGGCATCACTGTCACCCCAACTTTGGCCAAACTCAGCATATTCTCCAGATGGATCGCGCTTAAGGGTGTCTCGCGTGGCACAATAATCAACTGACCACGCTCTTTAATTACCACATCTGCCGCCCGCTCAATCAGATTGTCACTCATCCCATGAGCAATGGCTGCCACAGTGCCAGTGGAGCAAGGACAAATAATCATGGTCTTCGGTGCAGCAGAGCCTGAGGCGACCGGTGAAAACCAATCATCTTTGCCATAGACTTTTAATAAATTGGGATCGCATTGCAGCATTTCAACTAACTGAGCTTGGCACTGCTGAGGATGCCCCGCCAATTTGATTTGGTGCTCAGTCGCGAACACCACTCGGGCTGCACTGGAAATCAATAAATGCACTTTCACTTTGGCGAGCAGCAATACCTGCAATAATCGATAGCCATACATGGCCCCTGAAGCACCGGTAAAAGCCAGCGTCACTTCTTGTGGATGTTGATTGTTCATGAAGACCCCGTTATTGAGCCAGCGCAGTCAGCAGTTTCTGATGGATCCCGCCAAAGCCTCCGTTGCTCATAATTAAAATCGAATCACCTGGTTGTGCTTGCGCTTTGATTAATTCGACCAGCGCATCGATCTGTTCTGATACCTGCGCATGACTGCCGATACTGGTCGCTAGAGCTTGCAAAGACCAGCCACTATTCAGCGGTTCATATAAAAATACATGGTCAGCCAGTGCTAAAGATGCCGGTAACGCCTCTTTGTGCACGCCCATGCGCATCGTGTTCGAACGTGGTTCTAATACGGCAAGGATCCGATTTTGGCCTACTTTCGCGCGCAGCCCTGCCAATGTTGTGCTGATGGCCGTTGGATGGTGAGCAAAATCGTCATAAACAGTGATGTCATTAACCACGCCTTTGATTTCCATACGGCGCTTCGGTGCAATAAAACGAGAGAGTGCCGCAATCGAAACTGCAACTGGAACCCCTGCATGCCGTGCCGCTGCAATCGCCATCAAGGCATTATCCACACTATGCTGGCCACAAAGCGCCCAATCGACGACACCAACCTCTTGCTCAGCAAGCAGAACCGCAAACTTCGACCCATCTGGATTGAGTAACTTGGCACGCCATAATTGACCTGTTTGCTCCTGCTCACTCCAACAGCCCATCGCTAAAGTCTCAGCGATTGCCGGAACACCTGCGGGCGATAACACCAAGCCATTGCCCGGCACCATACGCAACAAATGATGGAATTGCCGTTGAATGGCGGCTAAATCAGGGAAAATATCGGCATGATCAAACTCTAAATTATTGATAATCAGCGTGCGGGGCCGATAATGAACAAACTTGCTGCGTTTATCGAAGAAGGCCGTGTCATACTCATCGGCTTCAATCACAAAAAACGGTGAATCCCCCAAACGCGCTGATACACTAAAATTCTGCGGGATGCCACCAATCAAGAACCCAGGATTGAGCCCTGCCTCTTCCAAAATCCAAGCCAGCATCGAAGTCGTAGTGGTTTTGCCATGCGTTCCTGCAACTGCAAGCACCCATCGACTTTGCAGCACATGCTCAGCAAGCCATTGTGGCCCGGAGGTGTAAGGAATATTGCGATTTAGTACGTACTCAACTGCAGGATTGCCACGTGACATCGCATTGCCAATAATCACTAAATCGGGCGCTGGTTCCAACTGACTGGGATCGTAGCCTTGGGTTAAAGTAATGCCCAATTCTTCGAGTTGCGTACTCATCGGCGGATAAACATTGGCATCAGACCCCGTTACTTGATGGCCCATGGCTTTAGCGATGGCCGCAATGCCACCCATAAAAGTGCCGCAAATTCCCAATATATGCAGATGCATAACCTTAATCCTGTTGTTTTTAAGCAATCAATTTCCGCTATTGTAACAAATCACACCTTGAACAAAAGCAAATAAAAATGCAGAGGAAAAATGCAATTTTCGCATGAATTCTTTAAACTAGCCCCGTCAAGCGAACAATCATCAAACCAACAGACGCTGGCACCCTACTCATTCGACATAAAAGGAACATAACATGCGCCGAATAGCCCCGGTCTTAAGACAAGACGGTGTGGAAACCGACCTGATTTCCCTCATCAAAACCATTCTAGCGGCTTGTAAAGAAATCTCGTTTCGGGTGGGGCAAGGTGAACTTGCTGGCGTGCTGGGTTCAACGTTAGATGAAAATATTCAAGGCGAAACCCAGAAAAAATTAGACGTTCTTGCTAACGAACTATTAAAAGACATGATTTTAGAAACCGGTGTGGTGAAAGCCATTTCTTCAGAAGAAGAAGATCTGCCGGTTGCCGGCAATCCAGCGGGTAAATACTTAGTGACTTTTGATCCCTTGGACGGTTCTTCCAATACTGATATCAACAGTTTAATCGGCACCATTTTTTCTATTTTACCCGCCAAAGCAGAACTTGCTGCCGACGATGCGGGCCAATTCTTACAAGCTGGCACTGCGCAAATTGCTGCGGGTTATGTCATTTACGGCCCATCGACGATGTTGGCACTCACCACTGGCAAAGGCACTAAAATTTACACCCTGGATAAAACCTATGGTGGATTCTTATTAACACATGCCGAAGTCGCAATTCCAAGCGTGACCGCTGAATTCGCCATTAATATGTCGAATCAACGCCACTGGGAACCTGCGATGCAGACTTATATCCAAGATTTACTACTGGGTAAAACAGGTCCACGTGGTAAAAACTTCAATATGCGTTGGATTGCAGCTATGGTTGGCGATGTCCATCGGATCCTTTGTCGAGGCGGTATTTTTATGTACCCAACAGACACCAAAGATCCACAAAAACCCTATAAATTACGTTTAATGTATGAAGCAAATCCAATGAGCTTTTTAGTCGAACAAGCGGGCGGTGCCAGTTCAACAGGCTATGAGCGGATCATGGACATTATCCCAACGGATATTCATCAGCGGGTGGCTGTGATCTTGGGTTCGCGTCATGAAGTTGAAAGTTGCTTGAAATACCACGCGAGTTAAGACCAAAGTCAACACGGGAAAACATAGCCATTTTCGCCGTCACGGTTATAATAGACGGCATTTATTGACCTTAAGGAACTATCATGAGTTTGAGTTTGGTACCTGCAGGTAAAAACCTGCCAGATGAAATCAATGTCATTATCGAAATTCCGGCCAATGCCGATCCTATCAAATATGAAGTCGACAAAGACAGCGGCACTGTTTGGGTTGACCGTTTTATGTCAACACCAATGTTCTATCCATGTAACTATGGTTTCGTCAATCATACTTTATCTTTAGATGGTGATCCGGTTGACGTTTTAGTACCAACGCCATATCCATTGGTGCCAGGTGCAGTGATCCGTTGCCGTCCTGTTGCAGTGTTAAAAATGGCTGACGAAGCGGGTGAAGATGCGAAAGTATTGGCAGTTCCTGTGAGCAAACTGACCAAGATTTACGACCATATCCAAGACATCAATGACGTGCCAGAACTGTTAAAACAACAGATCCAACACTTCTTCGAACGTTACAAAGAATTAGAACCAGGCAAGTGGGTGAAAGTGATTGGTTGGGGCGACAAAGCAGAAGCCAAAGCCGAAATCAGCACTTCATTTGAGCGTGCACAAGCCAAATAATTGGTCAGTCTGTTGAAGACTTTTGACTATCAATAAAAAACCAGCATTTTGCTGGTTTTTTATTTTGGCTAACTTTTTTGACCAACTTTTGCGGCTAACTTAATTTCTGACTAACTTAATCGTTTTAACCATGGATGAGTGCAAAATTAGCAGAGATCAATTAAGATGGTTCAAATTAAGCGACAAATGAGTCATTTGGCCTTATCTTAAGACACATACTGATGGCTTTTGGTTTGAGTTTGTTCTAAATTTTTAGCTAAAGTGTATTAAAGTTAACAGCTAGGCTGTTATTTATATTCATTTTTTTTCGATTTTTGCCGATATTAATCGGCAATATTGAAATTAGCTGTCTATACTGACTGTTAATCAAACGATCCGTGCTAGTCGAACTACATCAACGATACAGGGGTAACCGCGTATGGAATTTTTGCAACGCCTTTCGATTGCGAAAAAAATCTATCTCATTCCTTTTATTGGCAGCGTGACATTCCTAATTTATTTGGTCATGGCTACTACGACTGCGTTAGGGAACTCAAAAACCCTAAAAAATACCCGCGATATTCAATTCCCTGTGTTACAAACCAGTGAAAGCGCGTTGGTGTCGATGGAGCGTGTCAAAGAAGCTCTCAACGGTGCTGTCACCACTGGTGATGAGGAAGCGCTTAATAACGCAAACGCCTTGGCGGAACAACTTCGCAAACAACTGACGCAAATTGGTCAGTTAGACTCTGCGCTAAATCGTGATATCGCGCCTATCATCAAAACATTTAATGACTACTATACAGAAGCCTTCCAAGTGTCTAAAGAAATGGTCAATAACACGGCTGACATGGCAAGTATGGGTGCTCGCACGCAGAAAATGAACGCCGATTATGATAATGCTGTCAAAAAATTATCTAGTTTCCGCGACATTGAACAGAAAAACTTTAAAGAAGCGATTGAAGATGCCAGTAGTGCAGCCAATTCTTTAATTTGGTTTGGTGCCATCATGGGCTTATTCATTACCGTCACCTTATTTGGTTCGGCTGTGATCGTTGTCAATGGCATCAAAACAAGTTTACTCAGCATCATTCGTTCGTTAAAAGATTTAGCAAAAGAAGATGGCGATTTAACAGTACGAATTGCTACCAAATCTACGGATGAATTGGGAGATTTAGCGTATTGGTTCAACTCTTTCATGGAAAAATTGCAAGGTGTGGTGAAAGAAATCGTGAATACCGCCCTACCTCTTTCGTCACTTGCCAAAGATTTAAACCAATTAACCGAAGATACTAATCGCACTATCGCCATTCAGCGCCAAGCTGCTGAGCAGGCCAAGTATGCCGTAGAGGACATGAGTACCAGCGTCATCGCTGAGGCTAGCAGTGCAAACGAAGCTTCATCTGCAGCAAATGATTCAAATCAAGCTGCTGATCGTGGCCAACAAACCGTTGGCATCACAGTGAACAATATCCGTCAATTAGCGAACAACGTGCAAGAAGCATCGCAAGTGATCTTAAAACTTGAAACTGATGCCAACCAAGTCGGTGCGGTATTAGATGTAATTAAAGGCATTGCAGAACAAACCAATTTACTGGCATTAAACGCAGCAATTGAAGCAGCTCGTGCTGGTGAACAAGGTCGTGGGTTCGCGGTAGTTGCCGATGAAGTTAGGACGTTGGCATCGAGAACACAAAAATCAACGGAAGAAATCCAAAAGACCATTGAACAATTGCAATCTGCCGCACGAATGGCTGTACAAAAAATGCAGCAAAGTACAGTACAAGCAGATCAAAGTGTCTCTTCAGCGAATCAGGCTGGCGATTCATTACAAGCAATCACCACAAGTATTCGTCGGATCCGTGAGATGAACCAACATATTGCGGTTGCAACTGAAGAACAACAAGGCATGGCAAGTACCATTGTGAATCATGTGCAAGAAATTGTTCGTCATACCGAGCATAGTTCACAAAGCTCTGGCCATATCGCCAAAGCAAGTCGTGAGCTGGCCAATTTAGCACAGAATTTAGAAAGCATTGCGCGCCTGTTCCGAGTCTAATTTTTCAGGCTGAGCGTTAGCCAGACGGTTGCCTGGTAAAAGGGAAAAAGCGTAAAAGCGTAAAAGCGTAAAAGCGTAAAAGCGCAGAAACTGCTCAAACATTCGAAGAAAGGGGTAACTTTTAGTTACCCCTTTTTTATTATTTGAAGCGGCTCAGAATTTGGAACCGAACGAATTTAATACAGAGTCGCAAGAGCCAGCAAATTCCCGGTATAACCAACCTCATCAGTGATGAAAGATGAGAAAGCTGGAATTGGAGCAAGAACAATCAATAAAAAAACCGACTTAGCGTCGGTTTTAACAGGCAAAAACGACTGGTTAACCGCGATTTTTGTTAGCGCGCAAAAATTCAATTAACGCAACTGATGGCATTGGTTTGGCGTACAAGAAGCCCTGCACCTCATCACAACCCATCCCTTTCACAGCGTCAGCTTGCTCTTGGGTTTCAATCCCTTCGGCAATAGTTGCAAGCCCCAAACGTTTTCCCAAGTTAATGATTGTTTCTGCAATCACAGAACCATTGGGCTTAGCGAAGTCGCGAATAAAAGCTCGGTCCACTTTGATACGGTCAAGAGGCAATTGTTGCAAATAGCTTAAACTTGAAAAGCCAATCCCGAAGTCATCGATGGCGACTTTAATGCCATGAGATTTCAAACGGTTTAAAGCACTGATCACCATTTTAGGATCATCCATCACCACAGATTCAGTGATCTCAAGCTCAAGCATTTCAGGATTGATACGATACCGCTCAACACAATCAATGACAGATTGCACAAATAACGGATTTCTAAATTGCGGCATCGACACATTCACCGCAATTCTCATACCGACGAAGCCTTGAGAATCTAATAATTTGATCTGCTGACAGGCTTGCTGGATAACCCATGCTCCGATTTCAACAATCAGGCCAGAATATTCTGCCAGAGGAATGAATACTGCAGGTGAAACAAAGCTGCCATTGGCCGTTGGCCAGCGTAATAATGCCTCCATGCCAATGACTTGATTGGAATCAAATGCAATCTGTGGTTGATACCACAATTGCAATTTATCCATACTGAAATCAAGGCGCAACTGACGCAAAAGATTCAAACGCTCAGCCATCTGATCTTCCATCTCAGCACTGTAGTACTCGAAATTTTGTGACAGATGCTTTTTGGCTCTGTTGAGTGCGATGTAGACGTGCTTTAAAATCCCTAACCCCTGGCGAACGCTGTCTTTTAATCGGCAGAAGCCCATGGTCGCATTAATTTGCAAAGAATGTTCAGAGGCTTGGAACGGCTGAGTAAACACTGCATTAATGGCCGCCGGGGTTAACACACATTCAGGTCCAATCAGGCCAAAAACATCAGCACCAATTCGAGCGATTTGCGCTTCCTCACCAAAAGCTTCCACCAATCGACGGGTGACAGCAATCAGCAATTCATTGCCAACCTCTTGGCCTAGGCCGTCATTCACATCCGAAAAATGCTCGATATCAATCAGCACCGCAACATTATCAGCCGGGTCAAGCCGTTGAGTTTCTTGCAATAGTTGCGTGAATTCATTTCGGTTGGGCGTTTTAGTCAATGGGTCAATAAAAGCTGCATGTTTGAGTTGTTGAAACAAAGTGACGTTTTCATAGCCCACTGAAATGTTACTTAAGAAGACCTCTATCAACTGGCGGTCAAAATCTTCGATTGGTCGGTTACTTTCGATGTAAACTGCAGCAGAAGTATCACCATTGCCTAAATACAGCACGGTGTCGAATGCCGTGAAAATATGGCGTTTTTGCTGTAGACACTGCAAAATTTGTTGAATAATCCGTGGATTATTCAGACGCTCTAATTTGCATTTAATGAATGGCGCATAATGCCCAGCAGCACCAAGCACATAGACGTTTTCGCTAGTTGAACCATCGTCTTCAATTCGCGCACAAAGAACCCCTTCCGCGTGCAAACCAATTAAAGAAGAAATTTGTGTGACAACACCTTCAGAAAATTCATGCAATGAATGCTGTTCGAGCAAATTGGCGCCAGCATTGATTATTTTTTGTAAGCCTAAGCGGTTTTGATTAATGGTGCGAATTTGTTGATAAGAACGAATTGACGAGATGATTGATGTGACCAACTTGCTACGCGTTAACTCGGTCTTGGTTTTGTAATCGTTGATATCGTATTCTTTAATGACGCTTTCTTCGGGGGCATAGCCTGGTTGTCCGGTACGCAAGACAATTCTGACTTCATCCATACCCAATTGTTCGCGGATCTGTTGTACAACCAATAAGCCGGCATCATCCGATTCCATCACCACATCCAGTAAAATCACTGCGATATGGCGATTCTTTTTCAAAAAGTCGATCGCAGCTTTTCCTGAATAGGCATGATGAAAAACTAACTTTCGGCCCATCACCAGTAAATCACTCAAGGCAAGCCGAGTAACAGTATGAATTTCTTCATCATCATCAACGATGAGTAAATGCCACTCACCCGTGACTTGCGGCAAGGGCTCAGCAGCTATTTCATCTTCTGCGAGAAACAGAAATTCTTCATCTGTTACTTTTGACACCATTGTACGACCTTATCCATAGAGTCCTGATTATTTACAACATGCAATTATTGGCTTTCTGTACCTATTGATCACCAATAACGGTCCATTTGAGTGCATCAATTTATTCATCTACATATATTAATACACTATACGCTTATGCACAAAATGCAATCATTTTTACTGGGCGTGCAGCACGATAACTGATTAAAAATTTGGTTCACATTTTGAACATTTTATAGCCAAGTTCGATAGCGCTTGCTAACTTCAGCTGAAGAACTTAGAGTTCATTGAAAACATTCAATAGAAATTTGTGATGACCAAAATCCAATCTTTAACCAGCCAGCAACGACTCCATCAATTAGTGAAAAAACAGCTAGGTGGTTCATTACAAACAGCAAAAAATCATGAATTTATTGTCGACCAAGTCCATCTCAGTGGTCAGCAACCCCAACAAACCACGACTACGCAAGAAGCCAGCGTTGACCAGAATGGCGAAAGTTTGCTTCAGCGTGCGCAACGTCGTTTAGACGTTAAATTGGAAAGACAACAATACAATCTCGAACGTGTTTTGTTGCTTGCGCAAGAATTTTGCTCTGATCAAATCGCAGTGACTGAAATTGATCCCGATTGGTTCTATCAATTCAGCGAAATGGTACAAGATATTTCTACCTCAAGTATGCAAAAGCTATGGGCGAAAATTTTAGCCGGTGAGATTATGGCACCTGGCAGTTTTTCCTTAAAAACATTACTGCTGTTAAAACAAATGAATTTTAAGGATGCACAGTCTTTGCAAGCTGCCGCGGCCCTTGCTTGCCGCAATAAAACAGGCGAACCCGGACACATCTATTTTGGTTACGTGCAAAGAGGCTCCTTTTGGCGATGGTTGCAAGGTAAAAATCGCGGCATGCTCAATTTGAGTCAATTCGGGCTTACCTATCCACAAATCCTCAATTTGATTGATTTAGGTTTGCTCCATCAATCAGAAATCGAAAGCGGCGAGCTGATTAAAGGTAAAAACTTCCAGTGGCAATACCATCAGCAAACGTTTGAAGGATTGGTGCGACACAGTGGCATCGTGTTGCAATATTATAAATTTACCGCGACGGGGGCTGAACTGTTGCCATTGCTCGGTTCAAACCCAAATCCAAATTACAGCCAAGCGTTACAGATGTTATTCCATGAAGTAATCAATGTGCCGACAACGGCTTGAGCCTAGTTAAAATATGAGCAATTTTCTTCGCATCGAGCGGCTTAATCAGCACATCATCCATACCTGCAAGTTTGAAGCTGACTATTTCCTCTTGCATTGCATGGGCCGTAAATGCCAAAACCACCGTTTTTCGGTGATGTTTGAATTGCCTAATTTGTTGAGTGACTTCAGTACCGTGAATGTCAGGTAATTGAATGTCCATTAAGATGAGCTGATAGCGACTATGCCTTGCCATTTCTATGGCCTCTGCTCCAGTCGTCGCGATATCAATACCAACCCCTTGTCCTGATAATATGGTTTGCACAAAACTCAAATTTGTTGGGTTGTCATCCACGACCAGTATTTGCTGGCTGCGCAGTTCTAGCTCCTGCGAGGCGAAGCGCACCAATTGCTCAAGCATGATTGGCTTATTCAAGATAGGCACATTGAACTGTGAGTTTATCAATCCAGCAACTTGCGGAGTGGCAAAACATAACAATTGAGCTTTGTCATTCAGGTCATTGAAAAGCTTCACGATTTCAGGGGAAATTTCGAAATCATTGGGTAAATTCAAAACAACCAGATCAGCAATCCGAGTTTTCAATTCATGCTGTAAGTCAGCAAAAGACTCTTTGTGAATGACCTGCTCACTTAGGGCCAATAAAGATTGACGATAAATTTGCCCATCTCGGGGCTCGTTGGCGAATAAGGCGATACATTGTTTCGCTTTCGCATGATTCTTTTTTTGCAAACCAATTGGCATCGTTAGCTGAATATGGGTACCAATGCCGGCCAATGATTCGACCCGATACACCAGACCTAACTGTTCCACTAATTTCATGAAAAGTAGAGGCTCTAACTCAGAGCAGCTTCCGTTTGAGTTGACGATTTCAGTGTTACGCCAAACTTCAGGCAAATTATCGCCTTCATAACGGATTTGAATTTGCAAATTGCGCTGCGGCGATTCATTGATCCGATAACTGAGTTCGAGCTCCCCCGCCCGCAAAGTGATTGCTGACTGGCGCAACAACATGGTTAACACAAGCGTGAATATATGTACATCGAACTGTAATTCATATTGATAAGCTTGCGGTGATTCGTCATATACAATTGACACACCTGCAGGCATGAGTTTTTGCCACTGACTATGGCCTTGTAATAACCATTGCGGCGCATAAGTAGTAACAGCATTCATTGAATAACGAGCTGCACTGAGCTCACCAAAACATTTAAGGACAGCAACTTTATGTTGAAGCTCAGCATCAGACATTTGCTGAGCTTTCGAGGCAAGCTGTTGCCAGCAATTAAACATGTGCTGTTGCCGCTCAGACTGAGTTGATAGAGTGGAGCGATCCTGTAGCAACTGTTCTAGTCTTTGCTGAAGATGCTGATGGTTTTGTTGATGTTGCAGTCGCTCAGATTCATTTTTCTGTAGCAACATTTTATTGTTATCCTGCAACTCCTTAAAGTGATCTCGGAATGGCTGCAGGGTTTTGGGCAATTGAATCGTTTGATCTAAAAGATGATCAGCGGCAGCTTGCCAAGACTTTAGCTGCTGCAACAGCACAAAAAGAATCACTAACAGCAAAGTTGTACATAGCAGCAATGGGATGAATGGTAACAAGCTTGCTTCAGTCAGCCATTGTCCCTGCAACACCAGAAATTGTGCTGAAGCGTCTTGAGTCGGGACAACTATCCGCCAGTGCTCGGCATCCAAATTCATATCAGTGGTTAGTTCAGCAGCGATTTGGCTGTGATTGCCAACGCTTCGATAAACCTTCTGCGCATTATCAACCAATGCAATAGATTCGATGGGAAGAGGTGCATGCTCAAGCAGGAATTGTAACTGCTGCGTTTGTTCGTTTTGTGAACCTTGGGAATTGACGAAAGTCAAAACCAGTTGAGTATACTGCTCAAGTTGACGTTGCTGTTTTTCTGCAAGTTTTTGATTTTGAATATAGATAGCACTAAATGCTGCAAGAATACAAGCAATGACACAAACCGCGACAATAATCCAAACTGATTTGTTCTTCATCTACCAATGCCTAAAAAATTAATGCACTAATATAATTAGTGCATCGAATCATGACAAGTAATATGGGTTCAATAAAGATTTATCTCATACACAAAAACAACTTTAATTAACAATTAATTAAAAATCAACCTCAACTGCCAGAAAGGCACCATCGGCAGAAAAATCAGCATCTTGTCCATCTTGATCAAGAACGGTCAAATCAAATTTTTGCACCCCCAATTTCAATGCAAGACTCACAGCGGTAGCGTCAAACAGATCGTAGGACAACCCCAAGCGTGCATCATAAAATTTATTGTCACTGTAATTCACATAACTGCCAGTGTAAAACAGACTCAAGGATGTCGCAGGAATGCCCACATTGGCATTCCAATACAACATCGGCAATGGGACAGACAGCTTAGAATTCGCCGAGCGATTGTCCGAAGTTACCACTGCATCCGCTTTGCTAAATCTGGCCGTAATACCTAGGTCAAGGCTGATTAAATCATTGTCCAGCAATTCATAATAAAGGTTTGCGTCATTGTAACTCAGTTTGAGTTGGCTATTGACCGTGGTGCCTTGACTGAAATTTTCTCCGCCTAATTGCAGCGCTCCTGCTAGCACGCCATTTCCATTGAAATCAATAGATTGCCGACGGAGAGAGATATTTGGTAACAGAGGCATCGGGTGTTCAAAAGCAACATAAAAGGCATTGGCATTCTCATCCGATAAAGTTAAGGGTTGAGAAAACCCTGTATCCCCAAAACTTAAGGTTGGATCGGCTTGCCATAATTCGACACCTGCAGTAACTCCCACCACATCGGCATAACTGAATTGACTAAACGTAAATGCCAAGGCGGCAACCATTACTTTGACTTTCATTAAACTACCCTTTTGCTAATAAATCCGATAAATCAATTAATGCGGCATTTGCCCGTGAAATATAATTTGCCATCACTAAGCTATGGTTGGCCATTAAACCAAAACCGCTACCATTTAAAACCATTGGAGACCAGACCGTTTGTTGAGTCGCTTCCAGTTCACGAATAATTTGCTGCAAACTGACTTTTGCATTCTTCCGCTCGAGGACATCCGCAAAGTCAATTTCGATTGCTTTTAAGAAATGTAATAAAGCCCATGTTGCGCCTCTTGCCTCATAAAACTCATCATCGAGCTGTAGCCAGTTAGTTTTGAGTACGTAATTATCAGGGGATAATGTCGATTGTCGAGCCGAAATATCTCCCGCCAAATCAGTGTTAAGCACATCTTGCCCCACACTTGCACTGAGCCTTTGGCTATAGCTTCCTAAGCGCTTCTCAACTGCAAGCAACCATTCTCGTAAATTATCTGCACGGGCATAAAACTGATGGGTATTATTCTGCTGATCAGACAGGGCTTCTTGATACTTTTTGAGTAATGAAATTGCCTCTGCATACTCCGTTTCTGGCGATGGCACCGCCCAGCTGCGATAATCAATATTGAATTTAGGTTGTACTTGCTTCAATAGCGGATTTTCGACTGATTGCGATTGTGAACGACTAAAATCGCGACGCATGGCTAAGGATAAATCACGCACCATTTCGATGACGCCAAGCTCCCAAGCAGGCATGTTATCCATCATGACAAATGGCGGCATGATATCATTTGCCATGAGTCCGCCCGGCTTGTTGATCAATGTTTCAGAAACAAAAATTAATGTGCCTGTCGTTGCAAACCCTACCACCCGTCCTTCGTTCTGACTCGCAAGGATTTGCTCGCGAACATTAATAATTTCTGGCTCACTGTCAAACCAAACAGCACTCGCCCAGCCAAGAACAATCACCGAAATGGCAGCACTTATACCAAGTTTTAATGCGTTCACTATCACTCACTCCTTGTTTATCAATAGTCTACAACCATCGTCACTGCAGAATTGTTTATTACTGTTTGGGAACTGGGACTACCTGAGTTCGATAACTTTGGATTGTGTTATCTGACCAATGGAGATTAATTTGAACTTCTTCCCCGACGGCTAAAGTATGGGTTGGTCGAAACATCATCAGATGAAGGCCTCCAGGCTGTAATTTAACCACTTCACCTGACGGAACCTGTAGCTCTTTTAAGCGCACCATTTTCATCATCCCATCCACCATTTGGTGGTTATGCAGTTCGATATTCGCAAACTGTGGACTCGTGGCTTTTAATAACTGCACACTTTGCGCGCTTGAATTCTCAATAGTGAGATAACCAACACTGACAGTCCTCCCCGGTAAAGGTTGACGGACTGCAGTATCAGTGATTTTGAGCTCCACGCTTAACGCATGCCCACTCAATGTCGCTGTGACGAACATGGCAACAGCACATCCCAACTTCATTTTGAACATAACCGACTCCTACAGGCATTTACCGAGTATGGTACACGGAATACCTGATTTTGTCAGACGCCATAACGAGCGGGTAAAATCAATCCTGCTGCGATGTAAGCGAACAGTGTAAGGCCTGGAAATGTAATTAACATCAAAAGTGCAACGATGCGCACCACTGTGACTGAGCTATTGTAATAATCGGCCAAACCTGAACAGACACCAAAAATCTTCCGATTGGCTTTATTACAGTACCAGCTGCGAGTTGAATAGTTTCTCATGATAGCCTCCTACGGCTTTTGTTTTGATTTCACTTTTAACCAATCAAAAGCCATGCCAATCGAGATACAATCTATCCAATTGATTTTATTGGAATTTTCACAAGAAAAAAATCAGTAAGCAAATCTTTAGAAATATCCAACCATTTTTTGGCGAAAAAAACCAAAAAATAGTCTGTCATTTAAAGTTGAAGTTATTTATACACTTAGACACTCAAAAAATCGCTCGATTGTGGAATTGGTAAATGACGAATGCGAAGAATAAAATTGATTCGATATGGTGAGAACTAATCTGAGAACTTTAAGTTGGAAAGCACAGGATGAACGACGCTCTATAATAAAAAGAAAACCCAGGACTACATGACCTGGGTTTTCACTGGAATTTCTGCTTGCGTCTGCAGCCAATGCCAGATTGAGGCAATGATTGCAACACTCAGTACTGGCATTAAAAATAACATCAATAGTTGGGATTGCTCATACAACATCAATCTCTCCTATTTCGCGATAGTGTTGCTTTTGCCAGATTGCACTTCATTTTCAGCATTCTGAGTATCAGCGGTGATGGCTTCAGAGGCTGTAGCAACAAACTCAACAGCAGCCGACTTTAAAGAGTTTTGCAGATCAGCTTGCATCGATTGAGTAATTTCAACGACTTGTGCAGAGATAGCACTGGCTAATTTTGCACTTAAATCTGTATTAGTTTCTGAAGCCATTGTTGGAGTAGCTACAGCGAATAAAGCGATTGCGATTAAAGTAGTTTTTACAGTTTTCATAGTTCACCTCAAGTTGATTAGGAATTTATCAGTACGACAAACTCTTATTTCAATTGCTGTGCCAACTAGAAAATAAATTATAAATCATTGATTTAAAAGAATTTAAACTTAAAACCCCAAAAACAGCTATCACCTTTCAAATATACCAAAACTAAAAAGTGGTTTTTTAGACCACTTTTTAGTTTTTTTCATTCTGGGACTTTTGCCAATGCAGCTAACAGTACCTCTGGCCCGCTTGTTGGCAAATGGCCAACCTCACTCAGATGCCTACGCCACTGTCTCGCGCCTGTAACACCTTGGAAAATTCCTAGCATGTGCCGAGCGATATGCCAAAATCTTGCACCTTGCTGCATCTCTTGTTCAATGTATGGCAGCATCTGCCGAACTATTTGATGAGCTGTCGGCAGAGGCTTATCAGCGCCATAAATCGCTGCATCCACTTGAGCCAATAATAATGGATTGGTATAGGCTTCACGTCCAACCATCACCCCATCTAAATGTTCAAGGTGAGCTAAACAGTCAGCAATGGTTTTAACACCGCCATTGATACTGATGTTTAAGGCAGGAAAATCGCGTTTTAATTGGTATACCCGTGGATAGTCTAATGGCGGAATTTCCCGATTTTCTTTCGGGCTTAACCCTGATAACCAGGCTTTCCGGGCATGAACGATCAAATCCTGACAACCCGCTTCAGCAATAGTGCCGACGAAGTCGACTAAAAACTGATAACTATCTTGATCATCAATGCCAATTCGAGTTTTTACTGTCACAGGGATATCAACCACTGCTTTCATCGCCGAAATACACTCAGCGACCAGGCGAGGTTGTGCCATTAAGCAAGCGCCAAACATGCCATTTTGGACACGATCGGAAGGGCAACCAACATTGATATTGATGGCATCATAACCACGTTGCTGGCACATCAATGCACTTTTTGCCATGGCCTCTGGATCTGAACCACCCAATTGCACCACGACAGGATGCTCTTCTTCATTAAAAGCCAAATAATCGCCCTGGCCATAAATCAAAGCGCCAGTGGTTATCATTTCGGTATAAAGAACCGCATGCTGGGTTAATTGCCGATGAAAAAAACGGCAATGACGATCAGTCCAGTCCAGCATCGGTGCGATTGAAAATTTATGATCCAAAGCATCCTCCAAAATAAGCAGAGCATTTTACCTCGAAGCCAATAAATTTTCTGTGATTTCGTCTTCGCAGCCATTAACTTTTCTATGTTACACTCGTCGAGAAAGAATTTAGAGAAGGTTCTTGCCTTATGTCTACCGAAACTTTAGTGCAGCGCGCTCGCCAAATCTGTGAAATTAATGGTGCTCGATTTACTTCTATCCGAGAAAAAGTTTTTCGTTTATTGGCGAGTACCAATGCGGGTGTTGGCGCATACGAACTACTTGAACAGCTGAAAGTGACTGAACCTGCTGCCAAGCCGGCTACCATCTATCGGGCCTTGGAGTTTTTGACCGAACAAGGGTTCATTCACAAAATTGAATCCAATAATGCATTTTTATTATGTCATCATTTTGAACATCAACATCCAGCACAACTGCTCATTTGTCAGCGTTGTGGCAATGTTGAAGAATTGCACAGTGCTGTTTTACATCGCGAATTTACCGCATTGGCTGTTGAAAAAGGCTTTGTTATTAAACAACAAACCATCGAAGCTCGCGGAATTTGTAAAAAATGTTTGGAATGTGGCCCCGACTGTCAAAATCATGGTTGATTTGCAGCAATTTTTAGATTAAAACTCTATAAGCGCGTACAAAAACACTGAAACTATCTCAAAAACAACGAGCTAGACTTGTTTATTCTGAAAATTCTGCCTAACCTTAGATTTAAGGTCTTAAGCAGCGACGCAAATCGAAACAGTGGGTCTATTAAATGAATGTTGAGTACGTAAATCCATTTTTGTCTTCTTTGGTCAATGTGTTAAGTACAATGGCAAACACGACTATTGTGCCAGGTCAACCACGCATTAAAAAAGATGAAATAGCTCGGGGCGATGTCTCAGGTTTGATTGGAATGATCGGTCCACAAACTAAAGGCTCGTTTTCTGTCAGTTTTGAAGAAAGCTTGGCATTGGAAATTATGTTTCGGATGCTCGGTGAACGACCTAAAGCGATTAATGAAGAAGTGACTGACATGGTTGGTGAAATTACCAACATGGTTACAGGTGGCGCTAAACGTATTTTGGGTGAAAAAGGCTATGAATTTAGCATGGCAACCCCCGTCGTTGTCTCTGGAAAAGGTCATACCATTACTCACAAGTGTGACGGTCCGAAAATTTTGATGCCATTCGACTCTGATTTTGGCAAAGTGCATATTGAAGTAAGCTTCGACAACCAAGGTGGTTGATAAAAGTCTATTCCTAAGTTTAGTTTTGCTAAAAAGCCGACAATAGTCGGCTTTTTCGTTTCATATGGACCTCAAAATTCAATTGAAAATCACGTTGTCCTAATCAAAATTTAAAAACTTGTCGAGCTTAGTTAAGTCACCTAAATTCAACCCAATCAATCGCTGATATAGCGGAATTGCACTCGACTTGTGATATTGCACAGTAACTCGTAAGGGATAGTCTGCGCAAGTTCGGCAATTTCTTCCACAGGTAGATGTTCGCCCCATAAAATGACCTGGGCCCCATGCTCGATGTCAGCCTCCCCAATATCCACTGTGGTCATATCCATTGATACACGCCCTACTATCGGAAACCGTTGGCCATTAATTAAAACAGGTGTCCCACCAGGCGCATTCCGTGGATAGCCATCACCATAACCTATAGCAACAACGGCTAAACGCGTGTCTTTCGGGGCGACCCAAGTTCCGCCATATCCCACAGCATCGCCTTTTTTAACATGACGAACTGCAATCACTGAACTAGAAAAGGTCATCACAGGCCGCAATTGATGTTGCGCCGAACGGCCTTCCACCATGGGTGAGACGCCATATAAAGCAAGTCCTGGCCGGATCCAATCACCATGACTTTGTGGCCAGCCAACCACGCCGGCAGAATTGGCAATACTAAGCTCCCCGACCGCACCAGCGATTGTGTGTTGGAAAAGTTCAAGCTGCTTTAAAGTTGCTTGGTTTTCTAATTCATCGGCACTGGCAAAATGTGTCATCAAACGCATCGGTTGCAACACGTTGGGACTGCTGCTCAATTGCTGATAAACTGCTTGGAAATCTTCCGGTAAAATCCCCAGCCGATGCATTCCACTATCAATCTTCAGCCAGACATGGATGGGCGATTCCAACTCAGCTTTGACCAAAGCTTCAACTTGCGCAGGATGATGGATCACCACTTGTAGATTCGAAGCAACGATTTGTGACAGCTCATCCGCATGAAAAAAACCTTCCAGCAGCACGATAGGCTTCACAATACCGCCAGCCCTCAGCATCAACGCTTCATCAATTCGAGCTACCCCGAAGGCTTGCACGTCTTTTAATTGCGCGGCAACAGCCAATAAACCATGGCCGTAGGCATTGGCTTTGAGTACGGCAAGAATTTTACTGTTGGGTGCCATGTCACGGATCACTTGCACATTATGCAAAAGCGCAGAGGTATTAATTTGCGCGAGCGGACGGCGACTCATTAGTATTCATCCTCGAATTTGGCAGTTCCGGCATAATTGTCAAAGCGAGAGTAACGACCATGGAAAGTCAGACGGATACGGCCAATAGGCCCGTTCCGCTGCTTACCAATGATGACTTCCGCAGTGCCTTTATCTGGACTGTCATCGTTGTAAACCTCGTCACGGTAGATAAACATAATCAAATCCGCATCTTGCTCGATAGAGCCTGACTCACGTAAATCCGAGTTGACGGGGCGTTTATCAGCACGTTGTTCCAAAGAACGGTTCAGCTGTGAAAGTGCAATAACAGGGACTTTGAGTTCTTTTGCTAATGCTTTGAGTGATCGTGAAATTTCAGCAATTTCTAGAGTGCGGTTTTCTGATAAACCTGGCACCGTCATCAACTGCAAATAATCCACCATGATCATCGATAACCCGCCATGTTCCCTTGCAACACGGCGAGCCCGAGAACGAACCTCAGTAGGGGTCAAACCAGAGGCATCATCGATATACATTTTGCCTTTACTGTTCAAAAGCTCAATTGCCGAAGAAAGCCGAGCCCAATCTTCATCATCCAACTGCCCGGTTCTGACTTTCGTTTGGTCTATGCGTCCAAGCGAAGCCAACATCCTCATCATGATTTGTTCTGAGGGCATTTCAAGACTGAAAATGAGTACTGGCTTATCGCTACTAATAGCAGCATGCTCACAAAGGTTCATCGCAAAGGTCGTTTTCCCCATCGATGGACGCGCCGCAACAATGATGAGATCCGATGGCTGCATGCCATTGGTCATTTTGTCGAGATCGTGGTACCCCGTGGACACACCTGTTAAACCACCATTGCTGGGATTGCGAAATAAGGTATCAATCTTATCGATGGTCTTTGCCAGAATACTATTGATTGGCTCTGGCCCTTCATTGGCATTCGCCCGTTGCTCGGCAATTTTAAAGACTTTGGTTTCAGCAAAATCAAGCAGTTCAGCACTGTTACGCCCTTGCGGATCGTAACCTGCGTCAGCGATATCATGCGCGACTGAAATCATATCCCGCACGACTGCACGTTCACGCACGATATCGGCATAGGCTAAAATATTGGCCGCACTTGGGGTGTTCTTCGCAATTTCACCTAAATATGCAAAGCCACCGACGTCATCGAGTTGCTGATTACGTTCTAACCATTCAGACACAGTAATTAAATCAATCGGTGAGTTTTCTTCCGCAATTTTACTCATCGCTGCGAAGATATAACGATGCGAGCGCAGGTAAAAATCTTGTTCTACAACCTTCTCAGAGACTTTATCCCACGCATTGTTATCAAGCATCAAACCGCCCAAAACTGACTGTTCTGCTTCGATAGAGTGAGGCGGCATTTTGACCGCTGCGACTTGATTGTCCTTCTGATATTTATCTTTTTGATATTTATCTTTGGAATATTTTTCGTTTGAATTAGCCATAACACCGAAATCTAACAACGAGCTGATAGTGCTCTAAAGGAGTGACCATAGACTAGCATTTTTCGGGCTGTGGATCAGTGAGAAAATTAATGCGGAGAGTAATTTTTTCAGCAACTAAATGATGAATTTAGTCAGACGGAGAATTTCGTTAAAGGATGAGTTTCGTGAGGCGAGGAGTTGGCACAGTAGCAAAGCTACTGTGCCAGCAAGCAATTAAGCTTCAGCAACAACAACTAATTTAACAGTTGCAGTCACTTCTGCGTGTAATTGCAGAGCGATGTCGAATGTACCTACGTCACGCAGAGTGCCGTTTGGTAATTTAACTTCAGCTTTTGATACAGCTACACCGGCTTCAGTGATTGCATCAGCAATGTCACGAGTACCGATAGAACCGAACAGTTTGCCTTCGTCACCAGCTTTAGCAGCGATAGTAACTTCGCCAAGCTCAGCAACTTTAGCAGCACGGTCTTGAGCAGCAGCTAAGTTAGCAACTAACTTGGCTTCTAATTCAGCACGACGTGCTTCAAATTTCTCGATGTTAGCTTTGGTTGCTGGAACTGCTTTCCCTTGTGGGAAAAGGAAGTTACGAGCATAACCAGATTTAACAACTACTTTGTCGCCTAAACCACCCAGGTTAGCAACTTTATCCAACAGAATGATATCCATTGTTTAATCCTCTCTGTATCGGTTGAACCAGGCTTATGCGTGTGAATCGCTGTACGGCAACAGAGCCAGGTAGCGAGCGCGTTTGATAGCGCGAGCTAATTGGCGCTGATACTTAGCGCTGGTACCAGTGATACGGCTAGGAACAATTTTGCCACTTTCAGTGACATAATTTTTTAAAGT
>JACCEA011972066.1_pt1 | contig 35678 bp, 23 predicted proteins | sample 7449851 | NCBI WGS metagenome assembly JACCEA01 (sample SAMN15323453, study PRJNA562643) | freshwater metagenome | isolation source: river surface water | place: USA:Blue River Watershed | collected 2017-08-18 | reverse complement strand
GAGTGCTAGTAAATCAGTTTTATCAATCACAGAAAGATTGTTGAGTTTCTGTGCTGTCATAGTTTTTACATGTTCTGTGGTTTTACGAATAATTGCAGCAACTAGCTTTTCTTCTGTATCTGCCCATGCATTGCGTTCTTGCCATATTTCAGACATTAATTGTTGTGCTCTTTGTGTCATATCAATCCCATGGTGCAGGTCTAGAAAGTAATTGTCTCAAGAATGGTGTTGGTGGAGGAGGATTCTCTATTACATTCATCATAGCATCATACTGCTCTTCTGTCAAGTAAATTGTGTCTGGCATGTCATCAGAAGAACTTATACACATAGCAGCTTCATCTGCTGCTGGACTTTTGATAAATGCATCATATTCCATACTCCACCAACCATGATTCAATTCGTACCAAAAGTCTGCAGGTAGATGTCGATCATCCAGACGCATACCATCATGACAGATTAGACGATACCAATACCAGAATGGAGTACGAATAATCGGTTTAAATCCGATTATCCACTTGTTTATGACCATCTACCTAACCTCAATTTACGCTCTGGTGAGATCCATGGATTGTATGGATCATCATATGGATATATGTATTCACACATCCACCCCCATGATAATGCTTCCCAGAAGTCATCAGAACATTCTACAGGATAGTTATAGCAAGATATAATGTAATTGATGTTTTGAAACCCTTCAATAAACCATTCCCATTTGGTCATTTGCCAGTATTCTTTAGGCGTCATCAGCCCATTCCTCATAGCGAGTGTTGATCTTACGATCATTCAGGAAAATATTCAAGTGTCCTGTACGACCATTCTCAAAATAAAATGCCATCCAAACATGTTCTCCTTCGTCCATCACTTCATAGTGGTATGATTTGATATTGTCCAGCAGAAACTCGTCTGGGTTGTAGAGTTCTTTGTCAGTCATTTTTCCTCCCAAAATTTACCATCAGGACCACAAGAATAATCAAGTTCTTTCCAACGATGTGACCTCAACATATCACAAAATCGTTGTTTATGGCCAGTTACAAAGTCATCAGTCGTATTTGGAGAGGCACACATATCATATCTGCTAGTTCTAAAAAAGATATGTTCTATCCAAGATTTACGATACCACTTACAATCCTTACAAAATTTTTTAGTCATTGATAAGGGTTCTTGAGATTGTTCAGGATAGCATCAAAGAAAGCAATACGATCTTTGTCGTATTCTACATCAACACCATGTTGTTTACAATAATCCATGATGGATTTTTCTGTTTCAGTCGGCATACGAATTCGTCTAAATGTGCCATAAGTGATATGCTCTATAAACTCTTTCTTCATGATCTCAAAGAGTTGAAAGAGTTCTTGTTGAGAGAGTTCAAGTTCTCGTTCAGTGGATTTGTGTGCTTGAAATTTGATGTTCATGAGTAATTAAAATGATAATGAGTTTCCCAAGTAAACATTGGTTGATCACGTTTTTTAACCATAATCTTAACAAGTTCTGGAATTAGATTGTCATAGCGTTTGAAAAACTCTTCTTCAGTTTGTTCTTTTGAACATTGAAGATAGTATTCATGACCAACAAATTTTTCCCACTTTTCTTTTTCACGATCTTTGCCATCATACGATGAATAGTTACGGCAGATCTTCAACCAAATAGATCTACCTTCACCAGTGGCAAGATAATCTACTACAAAGAAACGATAAAAAACTCGGTCACTCATTCTTTAAATTCCTTACTCTTTCAAGATACTCATCACTCTGTCGATACAATCGTTCAATCAAATCCTTGATGTCATCAATTGCAATTGCATTATACTCCACATTCATGTTTTCACAAATGAGAGCATCAATCATACATTCAAGTGTCATTGCTTGCATATGTTCTGGTGTGATTGGTGTACCGTGTGGCATACCAGAACACTCATCATTGTAGAAAGCATTATATCGTCGAAGAACAGTTTCACTACGTTCTTTGCGTTCTTCTGCTTCTTCTTGCTCCCATCGTTCAATGTAAGCAAGTTGTCCAAATGCTTGGCCATTTTCTTCATAATGCCTGTCAAGTGCTTCCATTGCTGCTGCCTCTCGCTTTGCAGCTTCTTCAAGCATTTCTTCATGTGTCATTCGTTTTGCCCATCCTAAATTTGGCCAGGTGTCTCTAAAAATTTCGTTTAGTTTCTCGTTTTGGTAATACATCAAAGCATACTGAGTTAAATTTACCTTTGACGCCACGAAGTTCAATTTTAGTGTGTTGCGAATGAACTTCTACATGCTCAACATAATAGGTGTCACCAACAATCAGCATACCAGTAGGGTCAGTATTATTGCCCCACTTAACTTGCTCTGGTGTACATCCTAAAAATTTAACATTGTCTCCTGCTTTCATCTTTCTAATTTGGTTTCTATGAATAGATTATTTAAAATGTCATCACAAACACCATACTCTTTACCATTAAGTGGTACTTTATTCATTTGATAGTACCGTACAGCGTTAAAGATAATCTTCTTTTGTTCAAGAGTAAATTCAGTCACTGGCCCTCCATTGTGTAAGTTTAGTACGAGTAGATTGAAACTCTTCTACTGCTTGAAGAATTAGTTGTGCAGATTCATTTGCATCCGATTCATCCCAACCATCCTGGTTTATACCATGAGAATAGTAACCATACAAATGGTCTTTAATAGTGTCAATCAGCTTGTCATAGTGTGTCATAGTAGAAAAGGGAACTGATTAAGTTCCCCTGGAAAGATCAATACTCGTAATCGTCATAATCTCGGAACGTGGATTCATTACGATTCCAACGCTTCTTTCCAGAAATTTTGTAATTCTGGAATCCTTCATCATATTCAAGATCTTGAAGTGATGCATTCTGGCGAAGCTCAGAGAGATTGCCAGTTTGAGATTTGTTTCCTTTACGAAATGTGCGTCCCATAGTTAGTAATTAGTCTGCGTAATCGAAAGTGTAATCGTAATCGTAGTCTGTAGCGTAATCATCATAGGACTCATCCTCATACTTGTCAAGTCTCTTTTTGCGATAGATGCTATCAAGTTTGATGTCATCTCGAATTTGGTCAAAGATCGACCCTCGGTAACTTAGATAAGCCATGATTGAATCCCTGTCGAACATGTAATAATATATAGGAGTTTTGTCCATCTGTCAAGGGGTTCGGTAATCAGGAAAACTTATGAGTCCAATAAATGCAATTGATTCTTTAAATCAGTGTCTGCAAGATGAATCATTAATATAAGATTATTTAAAAGAACTTGTTGTTCTTTCAGTTGTTCCTCAAGTATTTCTACTTTATTGGCCAACTCTGACACACTGAGATCCATTCGTCAAATTCCTCACCAATTGAAAGTGCATCTTCATATCGACCTTCTTCAATTAATTCTTGAAATCGGTCACAACGTTCTTTTAAAATTGTATCTAGAATTTTGTATTTGTTCATGATGATTTACTCCATTTTCCAACAGGACAAGAACCAGATTTTAGTCTGGTTTTTGCACTCATGAAACAACCACAATGACGACATTGAGTTGTTTTTGCATTAAAATATTCACAGGATTTACAAGTATTCATTCTAGATTCTTGAATAGAAGATTCAACAAAAACTGAATTTCCCTTGGATATTTCACCAAGAGAATCAGTAATTGTTTCAGAAAGATTTTTTAATCTTCCCATCAATTCATTTTTTATTTGATTTGAATTAGACATTTCATTCTTCAACTACTTCCGTTGGAGAAACTTCTGGCTCTTCTGTTTCTCCAGTTAGAAGTGTAAACCCTTCAATAGCACCTTGAAGTTTTACAAATAGTTCTTTCTTTTGTGCAAGTTCCATCTCGGCCTTACGAATTTCTTCACCAACAGCTTGTTGTTGGGACTTGAAATTTTCTAGAAGTTGTTCAGGAGTCATTGTCATTGTTCTTACCTAAAATAGTGTAATGTGGTAATCGTAACATATTTATGCGGGTTTGTCAAGGGGGTTGACAAGGGTAACCGAACCTGCTATAATAACTCTGTCAGGGTTCAGAATTAATACTTTAAGTATCTAACTACTATATTAAATTAGCTCCATCCACCCTGAACTGTAGTAGTTCCAGATGTACTGATTGGAAGAAGTCTCATATAATTCAATGAACTACATACAGTTGCAGTTGCGTTAGTAAGTTGTAGGTTAACTGATAGTGAATACGCTGGGATAATTGTACCTGCTGTGGTAATTTTTATTATTCCAGTTATTTGTGCGATATAAGATGCACCATTAGTAGAAGATGTAGAAGTTACTGTAAGATTTTCGTTGATATTTCTAAGCGGTGTTTGGAAAATAGACGAAGCTAACCCTGTGTCGCTAGTGCTACTAATTGAATTTCCTATAAATGAACCAGCAGCATTACCAGTACCTAGGATGTTTATTCTCAATGCGGCAGTAGTAGTAGACATTGTGCCTCTAGTAACACGGAGAATCATATTAACTTCATATAAACCTACAGCTAAAGTGATAGTATCATTAGTAAAAGGGAATAATGGCTGGTTAGTAGCTTCACCTGCTATTGTTAGTGAAGTTCCAGCGCCTTCAGTATAAGGGATTAGGTAGGTTTTGTTCGATAGGGTCTGAGTTGCATCTGTTCCTACTAAAGTTGTTGTAGCATCAGGGAAAGTAATAGTTCTAGCAGTTGCAGAACCTTGTGTTAATGTAGATGTTCCAATAAGAGTTCTACCAGAAGGTAATGTAACTGAGGCAGCATTCGTACCACCAATAGTAATAGTGCCATCTGTTGTAGCATTACCAACATCAATTGTTATGCTACCAGAAGTTGTTCCTGTTCCTGTAGAAATACTTAAGTCACCAGAAACTGCTACTGAGTTTCCTGTTCTAATGCTAATTGCACCAGTAGTTCCAGAAGTTGTTGTGGTTCCTGTGTTTATTGTAATTGCAGCAGAGTTTGCACTGGTTCTGTTTTGTGTTTCTATTGTGAGTGGTAGTGCGGCACCAGATCCCGCTGCATATGAACGAAGATATGCATTTGATCCATCTATGTGTATTCCTACATAAGGTGCATTAGTTGGAATTGAGTTATTAGATGCATAAAATGCAGAAGTGCTTCCAGAGCCAGATGGAATAGAAGTTACAAATGTAGATGAGTTTGCAGTAGAAGTTTGTAAATATGTACGAGAAATTAATGTAGCATTAGTGAAATCTGCCGTAATATTTTTATTTGATGCAATATTTAAATTACCAGTTATAGTTACAGAACCAGTTCCTTTTGCAACTAAATTAATACCAATATTAGTATCGGTTCCAACTGCTTCTATTTTAGGTGATACAGTTGTAATTGCATTTGTAATTCCAAGATAATTTACTGCAGATTGTCCAGTTACAGTAGCTCCAGATTTAAATGCTAGTGTCAATTCACTAACTAAATCAAAACTGTTTGTATTAAAACGAATCGCACCAGAATCATTATAATTTAAGTTATGTCCATTGTCATGAGCAACAAACCCAAATGCAGAACAATTATAAACTATTGGATTTGAGCTAGTAACTATTAACCCACCTGCATCTCCTGAAAATACATAACCCCTACCTACCAATGCATCATTGAAATATGAATGTCCACCTATTGCTGATCTAGAATCAAAGTTTTGAAAATATGAAATTGGTGTAGTTCCTAAAATTTCGTTGGAACTCAACCCAGAAGAACTAAAAATAAAAGTACTTGCTGTTCCCCCAGTAACATGAACATCATGTGGTCGTTGTAGTAATGCTGTAGTATTTGCATCAGAAGTTCTAGTTAGTACCCAACTAGTTCCTCCAGTAGATACATAATAAATTCCATTCCTCTTAGAATCTCCTGGGCAAATAGCATAAGTATTTGTAATTCGACTTCCTTGACTAGTTAATAGTACTCTATCACCAGTAAATTCTACGCCTGCTGTTGGAGTAACTCCATCTATACTTAGTGCCCAAGATGGTTGAGTAAATGTTAAAGTTACTGCTGTTTGGGATGATAATATTGATGTAGATAAAGAAATAGTTCCATTACCAGATGTATCGGTCAACATGACATCTGCTACAATTGTGTTAAAAGTTATTGTCCCAGATACAGTAGCTGTATTATTAACACTTAAAGTAATAGTTGTTCCTGATACATTAGTAACAAAACAATCAATACCAATTCCAGTTCCTTTTACATATTGACCTATAACAATATTAGTTGCGGAAGTTACTGTAATTGTATTTGTGCCGGAAGTTCCAGTTGCAGTAGTTGAAGCTGTAGAAATACCAGTTCCAGTAACTGTAATATAATCCGATGCTCTAAAATTAAATTCTGATAAAAATTCTGCGGATCCTGTATAATTAAAATATGAAAGACCCGAAGATAAATTAAATACACCAGTAAATGATGTTCTTGGAGCAGATAACGTAGTTGTTGTAACAGTAGCACTATTATATGGTATTGAATATCGCATTGAACGGAACATACCATGGGTAGAACTACTACCACTTGGTCCATAATATGCAGCTTCATGAGTTCCAGAAGCTAATCTAACTTGTTCTCTGACACTGGAATTTACAAATCTAGGTATTCCTGCACCAGTAGATACTAATGTTTGACCAGCAGTTCCAGCCGCAGTAATTGCAAGTGCTGATGCACTAGAATATACAACACCACCACTTACAGCAGTTAGAGATGCATTAGTGCCACCATCTGCAAGAGCAACGTCAGTATTGCCAGATGCATATAAAGTACCAGCAAGAGTTGGTAATGTAATGTTTACCGCACCGCCTTGGAGTAGGAATGTCTGACCAACTTTAGTTTTACCTGTTGGTAGATTAACTGCAGTGGAACTTGTACTTCCTACGTTGATAGTGTTCGCACCAGATACTGAGCCTATATTAATAGTTCCCGTTGTAGTTCCACCAATTGTAATGTTCTGAGCAGATGCTGTGGTACTTCCGATCTGTATGGCTCCCGTCGAAGCACCAGTTGCGATATTTACTGGAGAACCAGTACCACCAATAGATATAGTACTCGTAGTTCCAGATCCAATAATAATTTGTTGTGCTGCGGCAGTAGTAGTTCCAATTTGTACGGTTCCCGTTGCAGAACCAGTTGCAATATTTACTAGTGAAGTAGCACCACCAATAGTAATAGTTCCTGTAGTTGCTGTTGCAATGTTTACTGTCTGCGCCGCTGCAGTACCTGTATTGCCGATGTTAATTGCTCCTGAGCCAGTAGTAGAACCTATTCTTATAGTTCCTGTGGTTAGTGCTCCGCCAATTTCAATGGCTGCCGTTGTAGTAGTACCAAATAAATTACTAGCAACTGCGGCCCCGGTAGTGATATCTCCTCCAGAAGCGATTATATCTCCACAATAAACATTTCCATTAGCTAAGTTTACATACGCAGTGAGATTATTACCCCCGATAAAGGCGATAGAGTTCTGTGGAAGATCTGGCTGACCGGAGACAACAAGTGTGCTATCTATATTTCTATGATATATTCCCCACTGTGCATTTGCTGTATCGCAGTATATCCAGTTATCCTCTGTACTTGCTCTGGAGTAGATCGGAGCATCGTCAAAAGCTCCAACAGAGTGGTCTCTGTAAGACGTAACGGCAGTTCTTGGACGGACAGAACCCGTCAGAGCACCTGAAGCAATAATATTTCCTATCTCAAAGTCACCTCTCGTACCAGCGTAAACTTCATTGACTGCATCTGCCCTTGGGATAAAGGTCAATCGTTGAGCGGACTGATCGAAACCGAAGAAACCATTATTTGATTTTACAGTAGTACCTATAGTTGTTGAGTACGTTCCCGTGGTTAGAATTGCGGGGAATATGGAGAAGGAGAACTGAGTACCATTCAGCACAGATATGATCCAGGTACCGTTAAGCTTAGCCTGCTCGGTGCCAGTTGCTCCAGAAATTGTAATAATGTCCCCAGTCTCATAACCAGTGGTCGAGGCAACGTTAGCAGTTACAAGGGCCGTTCCAACACCAACATAGTTTGAGACACTTATGGCAACGCCACCCCACTTAAATTCTATACCTCTATCTTTAGTTACTTCAGCAACAGAAGTATCCCCACCTAAAGTAATAATAGGATCATCTAAAGTAGTAACAGTTGAATTTATTGTAGTGGTTGTTCCATTTATTGTAAGGTTTCCACTTACAGTGAGATTTCCAGTTACAGAAGCTCCATCAGCAGAGGTTGCAAGTTTAGCACTATTATTATGATATAATGTAACTGCACCAGCTCTTGCCATAGTCATTCCGAGATGGAATGAACTTGAGGCATTATTAACAAGTCTTAAATGTGCAGTGTAATTAGTTACATCATCTGTAGTATAAAAATCAATATATTTATTGTTTGCATTAGAAAAATTAAGTTCTCCTCCAAGGCTTACATCATTACTTGCAGTAACGCTTCCATTAGCTGTAAGATTACCAGCAGAAGTAACTTTTAATCTTTCAGTTAAAGTTCCATCAACTGCAAGGTCAACTGAAAAATATGAATCTTGTGTAGAAGCAGTAGTAGTCCACTGTTGTTCTTTAAGAATATTAATTCTTCCAGCACTAATTGCAGTTGTTGTAGTATTAGTTCCAAATTGCCATAAAATACTATTTCCATGATTCGTTGTAGAAGTAACATCAGAAATATTTTGAAGAATTAAGTTAGAAGTATTTGTATTATTTCCATACGCAAGAGTTAAAATACCATCAGTTGCTATATCTGCTCTTCTTCCAGCACTTGTAGTTCCGCCAAATCTTGACGTACCAAAAACTTCAAGTTTTGCACCTGGATTAACTGTGCCAACTCCAACGTTACCAGAAGCAAGAATGGAAACTGTTGATGATGCTAAAGAATTTCCAAAGGAATTGATAAAACCACTATACACACCCGTTCCAGTACCGCTATGAAAATAAATATCGCCGGTAGCAGCAAGTCTTATATTGTCTTGAATAGATGTTCCACCATCATTACCTTTGTATATAAGTAATTCAGAATCATCACCAGCACCATAAATTCTTTCAGAAATTACTGTGTGATCAAAAGTATTACCACCATCTCCAAATGCCCCAGGGAATCTAATTTGTGTTTCTGGGTAAATAGTGCAAGATTGAGCAGAGTTGGCTGCAGCAATAACACCGCCAGTTACAGTGAATGTACTTGAGTTTGTTACTGTTACTTGGTTGTAATATGAATCCCCTGCAGTTCCAGAAGTATAATCAATATAAACTGAATCTCCAGTTGTCAGTCCATGGTTAGTGCAAGTTATAGTAATAACTGTTCCACCAGCAGAGTTTGAATAAGTTCCTGTCTTTGTGCTAACACCTAATCTAAGATTAGTTGCTAATGTAGTATATCCAGGAGTTGTTGAATTGCTTCCAATTGCAAATCCAGCAGTTGTGTTTAAATAAGAACCTGAAGTGTTATTTGAATCTAAAACTAATCTTAAAGTTCCAGAACCATCTCTTGCAGCAAACTGCATGTTATTGGATGAGTCTTGGTACAGACCTGAGGCATTAGCAACACCTATGCTATTGCCAGTAATCACCCAGTCCGCTGCGGAGGAACGTGAGTTTGCAGTAAGCTTCAGACCCGATGTTACGCCGTCGCTGGAGACGTTATTAGTGGCTCCAGTGGGTGTTGCAGCCTGCCACGGCGCTGCGTCGTGGTAAGTGAGCGTGCCACCTTGGAACCTTCTAGATAACTCGAATATGTTGAACTGACCGTATGCTTGGGCCTTCTTCATCCACAGTTCCATATTTGTGGACCAGGCGCCAGATATCATCTTGAACGAGTCGTTAACGATATGTCCTGAGGTATTTCCTCCCTTTGAGAGGATCTCTACATCGACTGTCGGGTTTTCATTTGTGACGTTGGAGCGGAAGTACACGGACACGATGGCCGTGTCGTGAAGCGTGGAAACACTACTGGATATCCCGAGAATCAACGTGCAGTCGGCAAACTGGTTCGTGCCTGTGGAGAATGTTGCGATCTTCGCCCAAGTATTCGGCCCATCCGCAGCTGCTATACCACCCACAGCTGTTGTCACGACGAGTCTAGACAGGGCGTCGGTGATCCCATAGCCACTTAAAGTAGTGGGTTTTGAAGTAATAGAGCTAAAAGCTGGAGTGGTAGTCACAGCGGTGCCTATGCTCGTGATACGTCCCTTAGCATCAACTGTAAATGGTCTTACCGCAGTTGCTGAGTCATTATAAGTGCCAGCAGTTACACCACTGTTGGCGAGAGTGGTACCAAAAGATCCAGTACCAGTGCCTGTTACATCACCCGTGAGTGTGATAGTTTGGTCTCCAGTATTAGTTCCAGAAACTGTTGCAGTAGAAGAAATAGTTAAATCTCCACTTAATGATACTGTTCTGTTGGCATCATTTACATTTACACTTAAACTTCTAGCAGCAGTTAAATTGGCACTGTTTGTTATTTGTAAATAATGAGATGGAGTAGAATCATCAAATAAGAAAATATCTCCAAAGTATCCAGACTGAGTAGAAGTTGTTGACGCAGATAATCCAACTGATGCAGTTATATCTGCTAAAGTTGCAAGAGTTCCTGTAGTTGGTAATGTTAAAGTTGTAGCTCCAGTGGCAGTAAATGTAACTGCAAAGTTGCCAGAAGTTGTTAAACTATTTGCTAAAGTTAAGTTACCGCTTAGTGAAATAGTTCTATCAGCGTCGTTTACATTTACGCTTAAAGTTCTTGTTGCAGTTAAGTTAGCACTATTTGTTATTGTTAGATAATGTGATGGAACATTATCATCAAACAAAGCTATATTAGAGAAAAATCCATCTCCAGAAACAGTTAAATTGGTATCAACTGTAGCACTTCCGTATATTCTAGTACCTGATTTAAGTTTAGCCATAGTTTACGCCTGAGCCTCCGTCCAAGAAATACGACATGCGATGTTTGCTGTTCCTGTAGCTGCTAAATTTCTCGCAGATACTAATAAAATATCTGGTCCAACTGGATAGCCAGGATTTATATTTCCTGCAAGACCATTTCCACTCAAAATAGATGTTCCAAGATCTCTTACATTATTCAATTCAACTCTAGTAGCACTAAAATTAGTTCCGCCAGAGTTTTCTGTATAAGCTGCAAAAATTCTATCGCCTCCAGTAAATGCTCCACTTGCAGCCGAAGCTGTGGCATTATAACCTGCAGTGTTATTAAAATAAACTACTTGTGCCAATGATCCAGATCCTACAGGCACATTTTGCCAATCAGTTGGGAAAGTTAAACCTCCGCCAGTCATTGTTTGTGGATTTAAAATTCCTTCAATGAGAAATTGTCCTTGAGAATAAATTCCCAAACTTGATAAAGTTAATTGCATTCTATTAATGATTTCACGAATGCCGAAATTTTTACCAATACCAGAATCAACGGAAGGAGCAATACGAATTGCTATAACTGGCCTTTGTTCTCCAGCTGCAATACTAAGATATCTGTTCATACCAGCAGTAAAGATAATAGACTTATCATCATCATATCTACCATCCATAATTACAGAAACACCCCAATGACTTACGACAGGCGCACATGTGCAGTGTAAGAATTGAACTGATACCTGAGTAGTTCCTGATCCACCAATAGTTGTATCTGGGGAAAAAGTGACAGAACTAGTTGTTCCTGCTAAAGTATATGCAGCGGCACTAAATGTTCCAGATGGATTGATGCCAGCTATTGTATAACTTGTTCTTCTTGTCAATCCTGTGAGAGGATAACCACGAACTGTTGAATTATATGCACCAATTCCAGTATATTGAATAAGCTCTTCATTAATTCCATTTTGAATCATTGCAAATCCAGAAGTAGGCCATCCTACCGCATCCTCTATATGTAAAGTAGTATCAGTAGAAGTCAAGTTACTTCCTCTGGTTGCAGTAGCGCCAGCAACTAATTTACTATAAGGTCCAAAATTAATAGCTTCAAATCTACCTGGCAAGTTACCAGAACGCATATATGCTGAGGTATTTACGTTATTATTTGGCATCTTATGGCAATAAACAATCTCGCCATTTACTGCACGGAAACCAAAACGAATATATCCAGCACCATACCAAGTATAATCAATGTATGCCATCTGCATCTTAGAAATATCTAAGTTATATCCAGATGGTCCAGTTCCATCCATCTTGTCCATGTTCCATTGAGATTGTGGAACACGATACGTTTGAGTTTTTAGATATCTGTTACCACTTCTTGTAATTCCAATATAATTTGGATTGATTCTTAATTGAGTATCTGAATCTATTTGAGAAATTTCATAAGTTTGTCCTTTTATGACAATTTTATCTCCCACAACGAGCTGTTTTCTAAATTGTGTACTTGATCCTGTTACCAAACCGCTATTATTTGTAACTGTAACAGTTCCAAATAATTCTTTAACAGAATCTCTTCTACAAGCATATAAAGTTAAACCATCATACTCAAAGAAAAATCCATTTTGCTCGTCAAATAAACCAGTTCTTACAGAAGCACCTTTCCATCCAATAGCAGTTGCAAAAACATTGGATCCTCCTGGAGCTAAATCTGCTGGAGTTCCTGTTGTAGTATAAGTAAAAGTTTTTAATCCTGTTACTGTAGCAATAGTCCTGGATCCATTATATAAAGCACTATCTACAGATCCAGATGAAGATTCGACACCTTCTATTAAAACTGTAACTCCTGCTTGAAGGTTGTGATCTTGAATTGTGGTTACTGTTACAGTTGTTCCTGAAGCAGAAATGGTAGATATATCATATGTTGGAGTTAATTTTGCTCCAGTTGAAAACTGCATTCCTTTACCAGATTGATATCTAAAATATCTTCTAGTTTGTCTAATTTGTTGAACTCCAGTTACGTTATTTCCAGTAGTAATAAGAACACCACCATCAGTTGCTCTATGTTGTTGATAACTTTCTGGTCTTGTATACAATAGGCAATTCTGAAAGTTTGTTCCAGATGCAAGAGTTCCTGTTGGTGCAGCTGCAACTACAAATTCAAAAGTAGTTGGAGTTGCAACTCTACTAATTACCCATGCTCCATTGGGAGCATTTGTTGTAGCAGTAACTCCAGAAACAAGAATAGGAGTTCCTGGGTATAGCCCATGGGGATCTGTAGTTGTTACTGTTATTGTAGTGCCTGAATAAGTCATAGCACTCGCAGAAACTGCGAGTGGAATTCTTGCCGATGGGAAAATTCCTCCTCCAGTTACAGTTGTATATCCAGTATCTAAAACAGAACCATTAACTTGACCTTTTGCAAAATAAGTCAATGTTGTAGTTGTTGGAACCGATTCAATTAAAAATGTTCCATTTGAAGCTGCGTTTGTTGAATCTACAATATTGATAATGTCTCCAACAACAAGACCATGTGCCACTGAAGTAGTTACTGTAATTGTTGATCTAGGTGTTTGATTTCCTCCAGTTAGACCAGTAACTTCAAAAGCTACTGCACCAGTTCCCTTAGCATAAAAAGATGGATAGTTCTGAACTAAAGAAAGTGATTCCCATTTTGAAGGTTGTACAGAATATTCAAAGTCAGTATCAATTAGAGATTGTGGTTGAGAAATTCTTAGTTTTGATACTGGATCTTGAAATGTTTCTGATGGTGCAAATTTTTCTTCATATTCATCAACAACAATTTGAAGTTTATCAGTACTACTCATACCAGATGTATTATAATTTAATACAACAGTAGTTGTATCTCTAATGCCAGTTACAACCTTAGTATTAAAGTTTACAGTAGCACCTTGTTGATAATTAGATGCATTTATTGTATATGAAGTAGCTCTTAAATTTGCATCTGAAAAATTATAAATTACTGTATTGGTAGTTACATTGGTGATTAAAATTAATCTTTCTCTAGGAATTGATTTATTGAAAACAATAGTTCCAGTAGAAGGAGTAAAACTATATCCCGCTTCAAGTAGTACTTTTCTTGCCATCAGTAAAGATATCGCATTTATTTGAACTATTTATCAATTAGTTATAATCCAAACCTATGTCTTAGAGCATTAAAGTTCTGAGTGATTTCTGATGCTGTGAGTGCTCTGTTGTATATTTTTGCACTTGATATTCTTCCACCAAAATATTGTCCACCTCTTACACCTATTGTAAGTGTTTTTGAAGTATTTGTAATATTTCCAGTAGAAGTTGCTGGTGTTCCCACTAAACTTCCATTTCTGTAGAGAGATAAAGTGGTTCCATCATATGTTGCTACTATGTGACTCCAGTTATTTACCGAAACTGATTGGTTTAAAGTTACAGAAGGAGTAACTGCAGATCCAGCAACAAATCTTTCGGTTGTGAAAAATGTATCAGTTCCAGCACTTCCTAAAAAATATACGTTATACCCATCTCTAGAACCAATAGAACTATCCTCTCTATCAAATATTCCAGTCCAGTTATTTGCTCCTGGATTTCTTGTTGGATATACCCATGCCTCTAATGTGTATGGAAGTCTATTCAAAAACTGTAATGAAGAAGAACTACTAAAGTTTACATTTTCAAATTGTACGTGATCAAAGTTAAAATATCCAGAAGCATCATAAGTTGGAGTATTGACTAAAGTTCCATTATTTCCATTACCACTTAAATCAGTCCAAGTGGTTCCAGTATTATTGAAAGAAGAGTTCATTCCAGCATCTAAATCTAAAACCAATCCACTTCTTACAATATCTCTAAAGTCAGTAATTTCATCAATCTCATTATAAACAACCACCGACTTATCAGTATTTTGTCTCATATATCTTCCTTGTCCTGCACCAAATAAAGTTCCACCAAACTCATCATACACAGGATCATAAGGAGCAAAGATATTTGCAGAAAGGAAAGTAGTAAAACCAACATTCTCATCAAACCCAGAACTATAATATGTTCCAAGTCCTGTGATGTTTGTGTTTGTTGTTGCTGGTAAAACTCTACTAATTGCTGTGCCTCTTGTTGGTGTGTAGTCTGTTGCTACTGAACCAGATTCATACTGACTACCTGCAATTAACGCATATGAAGTATCTGCTGGTGATGGTGCTAGATAAGCTCTAGTAGCAGTAGTAGCAAGAGAAACTTCTGCTGTTATAGAAATTCTATAAATTCCATTGCCATAATCTACTACTTTTGTAGATCCATTTGACCAAGAAGTTCCAATATAATTAACAGCACCAAATGTTTTGGTACTCAATGTAAACACAGAAGAAGCGTGAGAATTTCCATTTACCGTGCTTCCAAAAATAAGAACAGTTACTGATGCACATGTAGAATTTACTGTGTCAATAAAATGAGATACAGTATAAACTCCAGCTGAAGTTAAAAGAATTGCACTTAAATATGGACTATCTCCATCGGTAGATAAATTTGTAACTCTTACAGTGTTTAAATTTGCAATAGGAAATGTTGTTTCTGTAGTAAATGTTCCAACATTCCAAGCAGCAGTAGATGATGAGTTAATGATTAAATTCTCACTCATAGAATATTCATCAAACTCTGTTACAAGCATTGATGCATATTGGTCTAATCTTCCTACAACACCCATAATCTTATCCTGCTACAAAATCTAAACTATTTGCGGTTGAGTTGTACTGTATATAGAAGTTAGTAGTTCCTGCTGTTCCACCAAATCTCATTTTGTTTGTGGAAGTTACTCTTGCGTCACCTGCAATATCTGCTTTGAATGATGGATTTATGGTTCCTATGCCAATATTCTGAGAACTATTAATTCTCATTGCTTCTGAAATAGCACTACCAGTATGAGTTAAAAATGATAAGTATCCTTTGGCATCACTAGTAGTAGCATTTTCCTTATAACCTTTAATAACTCCAAATGCTCTGTTTGATCCAAAGGTATTAAAGATACCACCTAAACTTATTGAACCTCCAGAATCTGCCGATACTGCAGTATTTGAATAAACATTTAGAAGACTATCGAGAGAACCCAGTTCATTCTGATCACTAGAATTTCCTATAATGTTTAGTTTAGATGAAGATTGTTGCCCAACAGTTACAACACCATCCTGGGCAATATTAAGACCTGTTTGTATTCCTCCATTACTAACTTGAAATTCTAATTGTGATTGGGAATTAGATACTCTAACACCTCTAATAACTGAAAAATTATTGAATGTAGAATTATCAGTTGCTAATCTAAGTTTTACATCTGTACCATTTAATGAATTTATTTCTAACTTATCTTGAGGATTTGTGGTTCCTATTCCAAATCGTTGAGTATTTGAAATAGTGGCCGCAGCAGTACCATCAGTTGTAAATGTAATAGTTCCATTAGTTCCAGTATCAGATACGACAACTGATGTATTTAACTGAGAGATAGAATTAGTTTGTATTGTTGCGTTTATAGTTCCGTCAACAGTAAGATTTCCAGTAATATAAGTATTTCCTTGAACTTGTAATGGCGAGGTTGGACTTGTGGTTCCAATGCCAACTCTATTATTGATAGAATCTACGTACAGAGTATTTAACCCCGCACCTTGAGTGGTATCTTTATCAGTCTGAAGACCGTAATTAATTACAAAATCTCTTTTAGTTGCCATTTAAAACACCTCGGTTATACAACAATAGCAGTTTTATATGTTTTTACGGATGATGAAGTTGCAGATCCCATAGTTACTAGTAATCTAACATTTCCACCAGTAACATCTGCATCAAGAGTTCCTAAAATACTTCCAGAAGTAATTGTTCCATACTCTGTTATATATGCAGTACTTCCATCATGAACTAATAAAATTTTACTAATTTGATATGCAGATCCCTGTGCAATTTGAACAAGATATTCGCAACTTCTGAATGTTGTTGCGGAAAACGTATCAACTGCAGTCTGAGAAATGGTAGCTACAGTTGTAGTATTTCCTGATACTGCAGTTTGAGTTCCTAGATAAACATTGGAATTTACTCCGCCAATATTTACAGTTCCTGTAACTGAAGTAAAGATATTTGCGATTCCTGTAGTTACATCAGTGGTCAAACTAATTGACCCTGCAGCAGTACTAGCAACTTTTAATGTGTTACCACTTACTGCTCCACCAAATGTTAGCGTTGATGCGCCACCTGTAGCTGCAGTTGCAACGTTTATTGTTCTTGCACCAGTACCAGTGTTAGCAAGAGTTAATGTTGTAGCAGCACCTGCAAAGTTTACAGTGGTTGCGTTGGTATTAAATACATCAAACGATGCAGAACCAGTTGTTACACTTGTAGTGAATGCTGGTGATGTACCAAATACTAGAACACCACTTCCAGTTTCGTCAGAAATAACTCCAGCAAGTTCAGCAGAAGTTGTGGCAGCAAAAGCAGACAGTTTGTTTGCAGTAATTGCTATGGTAGCATTTGCAGTATGAGTTGGCAAACTATATGTAAATGCAGAGCCTTCAGCCAGAAAAGACGTACCAATTTTAGTTTTGCCAGTTGGTAGTTGAACTGCAGTTGCACCAGTGCCACCAATTGTAATAGTTCCTGTAGTTGCAGTTGCAATGTTAACTGCTTGTGCAGCAGCAGTACCTGTATTACCAATAGCAATAGTTCCAGAACCATTAGCAGAACCTAATGTTAAAGTTCCAGTTGTTAATCCATTTGCAAGAGAAACATTACCTGTAGTTGTCGTGGAGAATAATGTAGATGCAACAGCAGCACCTGAGAAAATATCTCCTCCAGTTACATATAAATCTCCAATTTCTATATCGCCTACAGTTCCAGAAAATACTTCAGAAGCATTATTTGCTTGTGGAATGAAAGTAAATCTTCCTGAAGTTTGATCTAAACCAAAGAAACCATTTTTAGATCTTACAGTGGTTCCTAGGTTAGTTGTTAGTGTTCCTGCAGCAACTGTAGAAGAAACTACAAATGTAAAAGTAGTTGCATTTGGTACTGATGCAATAGTCCAAGTACCATTCAGTTTGGCTTGTTCTGTTCCAGTTGCACCAGAAATAGTAATGATATCACCAGCAGCATATCCAGTTGTTGATGCTACAGTACCAGTTACAGTAGTTGTGCCAGCACCAATAAAGTTGGTCATGGTGATTATTGCACCAGCCCACTTAAATTCCACACCTCTATCTTTAGTTGTTTCTGCAGTTGCAGTATCACCACCCAACACAAGAATAGGATCATCAAGAGATGTTACGGTAGAATTTACAATAGTAGTTGTGCCATCTACTTGAAGATTTCCAGCGACAACTAAATTATTTCTAACCGTAGTAGTTCCACTAGTAGCACCTAAAGCTAATGCTGTAGCAGCACCAAAAGCATTAACTGTAGTTGCTGTTGTATTGAATACATCAAACGATGCAGAACCAGTTGTTACACTTGTAGTGAATGCTGGTGATGTACCAAATACTAGAGCACCAGAACCAGTCTCATCTGAAATAACACCAGCTAATTGTGAAGAAGTAGTAGCTGCAAACTGACTAAGATTTCCACCAGTATATGCAACTGTACCTCCAGTACCAAATGCAACTGAAGATGCATCTGTTCCAGTAAATGTCAGAGTATTGGATACTGTTAAAGTCTTACCATCAGCAATGGTTAATGTAGAACTAGTAGCAGGAGCAGTAATAGTAACTTTGTTAATGCTAGTAGCAGTTGCTACTCCCAAAGTAGGTGTAACTAGAGTTGGCGAAGTTGCAAATACTAGAGCACCAGAACCAGTCTCATCACTAATGACACCTGCTAACTGAGAAGATGTTGTGGCAGCAAATTGACTAAGATTTCCACCAGTATATGCAACTGTACCTCCAGTACCAAATGCAACTGAAGATGCATCTGTTCCAGTAAATGTTAATGTATTTGATACCGTTAAAGTCTTACCATTAGCAATAGTAAGTGTTGCACTCGTTGCAGGAGCAGTAATAGTTACTTTATTAATAGTTGTAGAAGTAATATTTCTTGAACTATCAACAAAGTCGTTACTATTTACGCTTATGCCATACTTAGTGTCTAAAGCTTTAGTGGTAGCCATTTAGTTAATCTCCTATGCTGTTAATGAAATTCTAGAAATTTTTGTAATCGTATTCGATACTGATGGAGTAATTAATAATCTAACATTCCCAGAATTTATATCAGCATCAATTGAAGAAACAGGTGAACTAGAAGTTTTTAATGTTCCATATTCAGTTAAATAAACTTCTGTTCCATCATGCATTAGTAATATTTCAGATGTATAGAAATTAGAAGTGGATGTTTCTCTTACCTCTACTAAGTATTTAGTTGATCTATAAGCTGTACTAGAGAACGTATCTGCAGTAAACTGTGCAGTAGATGCGGTTCTTGTTGTTGTAGTGGTTTTTATTTGAGAATCACTTATAAGAACCGAATCATTTGTTTTAATTTTTCCATTTACATCTAACTTTTCTGATGGGGCTGTAGCACCAATTCCAACATTACCAGCCACAGTCAGTGCAGTGTTGCTAGTATTACTAATGGTTAACGTGCCACTAGTACTGATATCTGCAGTTACACTAGTTCTGTTATTTGATACATGCAAATACTGTAAATGGTCATCATCTGCAAGACCATTTAATGTACCATGATCAGTAAGATCTACAATTGTATCCGTACCACTTCCAATACCTTTTCTAAGGAACAGTTTACCATCAGTAGTATTAACTGCAAGTTCTCTTAAAGATAAGTCTGAAAGTGTTGGAATTTTTCCAGCTAAAGCACTGGATTTTAATTTAATATTTGTTGCCATATGGCGAAGATCTCCAATGGTATATACCTAAAAAAATAGAGGGATATATATCCCTCTATGTATTTATTAATATAAATTAGATCGTTTCTACTGGTGGTGGGCCAACTAAAGATTCAATCTCTTCTTTAGTAAGTGATTCAGGATCTGTATATAATTTTTCTTCCAATTCCAATATATCAGTAATAATATTTTCATCATTTGTATCTTCATATACTTCAGAATCTATAGATTCCTTTACATCACCAAAATGTTCTTCAATTTCATCATTTACTTTCGATGGATCATGAAGAGCTTTGGATTTATTTGATAGATGATGATGAACGTAAATTCTATTACCTTCTTCACATGGAGTAAATGAAACACTATAATATCCATGTATCGGATTGAAGGCTGGAATTGGACTACCAGCATCAATCGTAGATCTAATAATTTGCTTCAATTCTTCAGGAACATCTTCAGATTCTAATTGTTGTTCACAGATGTTCCTGTTTTCTTCATCTAAAAATACATTCAACTCGTACTCTTGTTCATCAGTTAAAAAATAAGCCATAAATTTCTCCAATTTAATAATTAAATGTTTGCTTGTGATCCCACAACAGAAATTGATTGTTCAATATGAGTCTTAGAATTTAATCTAGTAACTTCAACGTTCATCAGAGGAGATCTATAAACTGGTAGATCTCCGATAGATATATCAATCACTTTACTTGCATCAGCAATAGTTCTTGTTGGCAGGAATTGATCATAAGTATTTAGAAGGACGGTTTGATTGAATGTTCTTCTATTAATATTGAATCTGAAGTTATATCTATTGTAACCAGGGGCAGAAGTTGCGGAAACATTAAATCCTCTAGTTCCAATATCATTAATATCTGTAGTACCTGTATCTCCCCCACCAGAGAATACTAATGCATTTGAAGGTGCATTAGAAGTTCCTGAATGTTTTACTCTTGGAGAAATATAACTCCATGAAGTATCACCAGTTATAGTAGTTCCAGTATATTCTTTTGATAGAGTCACGGAATTATTATCTGAAGCTACTTCCATAACAGTACCAATTCTATTGGATGCAGAAGGAGTAGGCTCACTGTAAACAACATCGCCAGGAAGAAGAATGTTTCCAATGTTAGTGCCACTTAATGTAGCAGTATTGGTAGTAATTGATATTGGAAGTGTTTGGGAGATTCTTGATGCAGTCACATCTAATGATGGTTTGTAATGAATTATTCTATCAACAATATATTGTTCAGCAAGTCTTGAAACAGATCCTCCAGCAACTGTTCCAGAACTAGAAACTGTACCATCTTGTAGTGAATATTTGAGTCTAATTGAAGATGCAAATTGATATTGTTTTGTATCATAAGACTCTCCGCCACCAGAATTATAATCTCCAGTATTTTGGCCAGCATAGATACTACCAGTTCCTAAACTTGTGTGATTCAATGCATTAAACTTAAATCTTCCGTCTCCATCATAAGAAGTTAGGGTCGATAGAGCATAATTATTTTCAATAGTAGATGAGTCATTAATAGAAACCATATAGTTACTATATCCAATACTTTCCCACTTAGCATGAATTGGAACCGCAGCAAGCCACATAGAATTGTTATATTGTCTTCCCCATTGTACAGATGAAGCCCCATTCATTACCAATCCAATAGTTCTTTGTCCGCTAGTTGATAATCCAAAGTTACCAACCCAACCCTGTCTTCCAGAAATTTCTTGACCGCCAGCTTCTACACCTGCACGAATATAATTTTGATATCTTTCATACCACATGCGATAATCACCAAAAGTTAACTTAACTCCAGTATCAGTATAGATGAATTTTCTGGCAACTGGGCCATCAAACGTGAAGTTTCCTTCTCTATGACTTACAAATATATCGTCAATACTTAACCAGAGTTTCTTATTTGGGAATGATGTATGCAGAATTTGATTTAGGGATCCATTGATAGTAATAGTTGCGTAACCATTAGAATCTAATGAAGATGTAATGCCAGTTATTTGTGATGAGTATGTAACTATCCTTCCAGTGGATGTGAATTTCCAACCACTTAGACTTGTTGTAGCAACTAAGCAATTTGCAGTTAAATTAATTCTATCTGCTGCAACGGAACTAACTGTTCCAATCAAATTATTACCAGAATCATATATTAAATATCCAGGGAAAATATAATATCTTTGATCATTTAAAGTGGTAATAAAATTTTGAGTTGTTAAAGAAGTAATAGTTCCACCTGCATGAGCAGTAGATTCTACAACTAACTCGTCTTCCCAAGTATACGATAAAGTATCTCCAGCTTGAATTCTACCACTTCTATTTGGAAGTTTGATAGTAGTTCCAATTCCAGTACCATCTGGTGCAGTTAGTACTGCATTGTTTGCACGGAATGAACTACCTCCAGTCTTAGGATAAGTCCAACCACCATGATTAACATAAAGTAATCCATAACTTCTTGAAACAGAATTTGACCATTTTTCTTGTGGAAAATCATCAGCTAGATATAAATTAAGTTTATTGGTAGATTTCTCAATATCAATAATTCTAGACTTAAATATAAATCCATTTGTAGCTCTAATTCCAGCTTCTCCAAATGTGCCGTCACGCAAATCATTAGTTGGGCAAATAGATAATACAGTTCCTTCTGGAATATTCTTCATCAATGGTTTGTCTAGTAATAGTCTTATATTATTATCACTAGTTCCATAGAAATACCAAAGAACCCAGTCTCCTGCGTTAATACTTGGAGTAGTCCCAGTAGTTCCTCCAGATGGAGTAGCTAATCCAGCATTTAAATTAATTGTTGCAATTTTTGTTACAGGATCTACAGTAACAGAAGTTACTGTTCTGCTCCAACCACCATTATTTCTAGCCCAAACTAGATAATCTAATCCACCACTTAATCTAGTTCCATAGAATGTTGTAGATGTTGTAGGAATTGTTTGTCCATCTACAATTTGAATTCTATATACTCCAGTGTTACCATTTCCAGTTAATGTAATATTATCTTCATAAGTTCCAGCATCATTAATAAAATCACCCTCAAATCCAACAACATAACCAATTATAGGTCCACTAGGAGATCCAGTTCTAATTGGTTGACCTTTGAATAATCCACCACTTGCAACTGCAGTTACAGTCATTATTCTTTCTGTTGGATCCGTTGTACTATTAATTGATTCAATAGTAGCAGTATATTGGCCATCAGTATTCAATCTTCTTATTGATCTAATAAATGCAGCTGAAATTTTAACACTAGTAGAACCAGAAAGTGCTGTTTCATGTAGTGGTGTCCACATATAATTGTAGCTTCCAAATCCAGCAGGTCCAACTGAGAATGTATCTCCTCTCGGTGATGACATTCTGCCCATTGTCATTGGATTTATAAACTCATATGGAGCAATATTTGTAGTAGAAGTTCCAAAGATATTAAATGTTCTATCACTTCTTGTGTTAAAAGTTGTTGTAGATCTAATAGTTCCACTAATTACTCTATCTCCAGCTCTATTTGTAGAATTTGAAGATCCTGCATTATATTGTGCATCGCCAACGGTAATTCTACAACCAGACCAATTATATGTATCTGCAATATCTTTATAAGGAATTGTAATAATTTGTCCAATAGATAGTTTTTGGAAATCTGCATCTAAATTTTCTGCAGGAATAGATACTCTTGCAACCTTATTAGAAACCATTCCGCTTGGACACACATATTCTGCAACAGTTTGAGAGTCAAATGTTTGGGTAGTAGTATTATCAGATGGTAGAATTCTCTTGATTCCATAACAAGTCACATCTACTGGCCCAGAAAGTCTTAGAACAGTTGGATTTAGTGTATTAAAAGTAACAGTAGCATCTGTAGAATCATTGGGATCTAATCCTTCCCAGTCACGAATATAATGTGGCCAATACTTAGTCATACTTCTGGTTAGTTGTAATTGATAACCAGTATTTGTTGTAGGATCTCCTACTTTTGTAAATTCACAAGTTTCACGATTTCCAATCACTAGTCTTCCAGAATCTGGCCAGTAATTTAAAATATTATCATATTTAAATAAATCAAATCTTGTATTTGCAGCATATGTTGGGGCATATTCTGGATCTTCAAGCATTACAACAATATCAGCACGTTGATCTGAAAGATTTATAGGGTTAACATACTTATAAACTCCAATATAAGGTTTTTTATTGGTTAAGTCTGTATTTCCAATTCTATAATAATTGTTTGCGTAGAAAATATAACTTCCAGGAGTGAAAATAAGTCTAGCTTCAATTAATTTTTGTTTTATGGAAGATGGAGATGGCAGATTAATACTATTAACTACAAAACAATTTTTTGGTAAAATTGCCATGTATTCTCCTTCGTCTAATATTGATATATCAATATCACTTAGATTTCTTCTGGCTTTAATAGTCAACCCAGATGATAATAATGTAACTCCATTATAAATTGCAAAATTATCTCCTTCTTTGTGTCCAGTACCATAAGTTATAATATCTAAGGAAGTAATTCTTCCACTAGAATTCGTACTCATTCTCACCATACCATCTGTAACTCCAGTGGTTTGAGTGATATTTTTTAGAGTTAATATAGTTGATCTTGAAAGCTCTGGAGTCATCACATCATCTTCAATATCAAGATCTGCATGACTTGCATATGTAGGAACTCCACCGTCATTGGAAAGAATTAATTTAGAAGCACCATTTAGAACAGTTTTTTGATATCTAGATGTTATAGTTGAAATGTAATTATATCTTTGAGAATTTAGATACTTGGTATTAAATTGTATAAATGATCCATTTGCTGCAGTTACTTCAGCTGGAATAGTTCCAGAATAGGTAATAACTGCAATTCTATATTTTCCTGTGGAAGATGGAACTCCATCTTTAGTAAATTTAGTTTCTGCATAAGTTTGTAACCTAGTTACCGTTGCATAAGTAGTTTGAATATTTGTTGGTTTAACAATTCTAGTAGCATTGGCACCAAAGAAAATGTTATTGATCAAATCTTGGCCACTTTCAGTATCAGGGTATAGGAATGTTAATGTTCTACCTGGAAGATTTGCTAGTGTTCCAGAGGTTACAGTAGTATTGTCAGTTACAGCGTTTCTTTGTATTGTGGTAGTAGTATTATTCCATCTTAATCTAACTGCAGTGGCTCTTGTTCCACCAGAAAGTGCTAGATATTGATTTCCATTAGTATCTTCAGTTATTAAATCTGGATCTGTGGTTGTAGTATTATCATAATATATTCCATATGGAGATTGATATCTTTCAAATAGAGATATCTTAGTTTGCAATTCTCCTGGTTGAACTGAACTACCATCAAATGCAGTTAAAACTCTAGATCCTAAATTTTGTCTTCTAATAGCTTGGAATGTTGAAATTTCAAAAGTTCTAGGATCTCCATCACTTAATTGGCCATATGGATCTTTTGCAGGTTCTAGATATACATTAGAAAGTGGATCAAATTCTGTAATCTTGTAGAATTCTTCATCTTCTTTAGATGTAGTAATACGTTGAGCAGGTGAAGATCCTCCAATTCTATCAAAGGAATTTTGATCTTCCATTTGGAACATTTCAATAGAGTGTCCCGCAATGAATAATCCACCTGCCCTAGAGTCCCTTTCACACAATAGTCCAGTCCAGTCTAGAGATAGATTTCCTCTAAATCTAGTTCCCGCAAGTGTTAGTTTGGAACCCCTACATCTGATAAGACCTCCACGATAACCGCCACCAAATGTATTGGCAGATTCACTTGCAGGGGATTGAGCACCAATAGTCACATTTGTTAGATTTAGAGTGAAATTTGATCCTGGAATTGCATCTACATTAATTAGACTGCTTTGATAATTTCCATTTACTGCACTAATATTAGTTCCTGGTGCTGATGGGAATCTTCTTCTGAGTGCTCTATAAGAACTTGGCCAAGAACAATAAATCTTTTTGCCTCTAGCATTGATTGTATCAATGTCGCCATTTGAATCTAGGCCATAATCTTCTACATATGGAGATCCTAAAGTTACAGATCCATTTCCAGAAACTCTAATTGAAGCAAATAGGTTTGCCTTTGCTACCGCAGTAAAATCTTCACCATCTAATCTTGTACTGTTAATATCAACAGTTCTTCCAGTTGGAGATAAAATGTATCCCTTTCTATCTGTAATAGTAATTGTAAAGTTTCCAGTTGGTGCAACAATAGATTGGCCAGAGATTGGACTTACAGTAAATCCTGTAACATTTCCAGCCCCACCAGCGGTATTAATGATAGGAGATATTCTAAATCCAGATCCTAAAGTAGCACCAGATTGAGCAGTTAAAGTTACTTGTGCTAATGCATTATATTTACGTCCACCATTTGTAATAGCAGCATCCAGTTTAGCCTTGATTTCTGCGGTAGTGTCATCAGCGGATGTAAATGCAACAGTACTTGAAGTAAATCCAGTTCCAAATCCACCACCAAAAGAAATTGTGTTTCTATTATATAGAGCAAAATCTCTAAGAATATCAACAGAAATTCCAGCATTATCTATATATCTAGCTGGGGATGAATTAACAGGATTTGATGGATTTATAGAAGATAAATCTGCAATACTATTTGGATTGATATCTAAAATAACAAATCTTTGATCCTGATATCCACTTACCCTCTTGGAGTAAGATCTAGCTCTTGGAATTGCAACGGCACAATCTTCTGCAGCACTATATTCTGTTGTTACTGATGTGTGGGAAGTTTTAAATTGAAGTAAAGCATTTTCATAATCTGCAAAACTTCCTGCACCAAAAGGATACATATTAATTGAACTATCAATAGATGCATTTGGATTTCTATCAATGACTATTGAGATATATGTATCATCTGTTGATCTGGTAATCCCAAAAACTTCTGGAATATCATATTTTGGTATTTCATCACCAAAATCATCAAATTGTGTAAATGATAGTGGAGTTTTGACTGCAAGAGATGCACTAATATTATCAGAAGTTACAATAGTCTTAGTTCCACTAGAAATAGATTCAATTCTTGTTCCAGGTTGAATTCCAGCACCTACGATTCTATCTCCAACTTTGAGTAAGTCTACACTGTCTAGGGCAATAGTAACTCCAGCAGTTCCTGCTCCTAAAGTTACTGCAGCAGTAACTCTCTTTATAATGGCTGGCTGATAGCCACCTTCATGCATAAATCCTTTTGGTAGGAAGTTTCTTCTGCGATTAAGTGCCCAGTTGTAAACAAGAGTAGTAAATTCTGCACCATCTTCATTTAAGAATACTAGTTTCTTATCTCCAGTTGAATAAGTACCAATATTTAAATCTTCAATGTCATTTGTGTAGATTCCACTATTGCCATTGTTAGCACCCCCTGACCTAAAAACGGATACTAGCAGATGAATCTCTTCAGTTGAGCTAGATGTCCATGTCGCAGAATTGGATAAATTGAGTCTTCTTACACTTAGTACTTTAGTTGATTCACTTACATTGGATACTTTCTCTCCAGTGTTCAACCAATACATTGTTGATCCTGGAATAATATATTTTCTGGCCCATGCAAATTTACGTCTAGCAGATACTGATCCTGCAAAATTAGAAGCTTTAAGTCTTATAACTAAGTAACGAGAATTTGTAGAAACAGCTGGATTTAATTCGCCATAATCTACACTGGAAATATCAGAATTAATAACGTTACCACTATTTACAGTGAATTCAATTTCTGCTTTTTCATCTGCTGAGCCAATAGTGCTATTAGCAGTAAATGACAATGCTCCAGATACGCCATCAGCAGTAAGAGTATCAAAATATTTTTTGATAAAGTTTTTGGTATAATAAGCTTTTCTTAAAAGTCTTCTTGCAGATTGAATTTTTGTATCCTCAGAATATAGAGCATCTGGAATTTCATTTTTAGATACAGCTTCATTTAATCCTAAGAAGTGAACATTATTTAAATTAAATCCACCTTTAGAAGTTAGTCCCCCAGATATATTTACATAAATTGCATCTCTTTTATCCCATTGATCTAAAAACTCTGGAGAACGATACATGTAAATACTATCACCTCTCTTAATAGAATCCTCAAGATATCCTCCCATTCTTCCTGCAGATATTCCAGTTTGCTCTTTTCCAGCAAATACAGAACTCTTAGTAAGTCCAGAACCATTAATTTTAATTCTGCATGGGAAAATGGAACTATCTAACTTGTAATATCCTGGTTTCATCAATAATTCAATTTCATCCGAAGGATTGAATCCACTGGTATCACACCATTGCTGAACTTGTTTGAAGAATGCTAGTGGTGCAAATTTTTTAACAGCAGTTCTAGTTTGAATATTTACGCCTAGAGCTTTTGAACTAAATGGATTTGGCAAGTTTGAATCAATATAATCTTTATCAATATCAGCAGCAATTGGAATAGATTTTCTTGGAAGTTCAAATAAAGTTGCTTCTTCAATATTTACATCTTCAACAGCACCTTTAGTTGGATCTAATGGTGGGATAAATGGACCTTCAGAAGCCCACTTATCAGAGAAAGTTACTACAGTGCTACATCCAGCAAAAAATACATTCTTAGAATCAATTCCAGGATAATTATTTTCATAATCTGATCTATAAATAAACCCTGAATCTCCTCTAGAGTCACCGAGTTTTTTGATTAAAGTAAATGTTCCCTGTGTAGTAGATTTAATATATACAAAACTAGAAATTGCATAATTTGAAGCAGAAGTTCCTCTTGGATATTGTCTTAAAGATAGTGCTCCTCTATCAGGCCATTTTGCCCACTCAGATGCTGTAGTAGTGATACTAATATTCTTATAAGTTAAAGAATCAGCTATATTTGGAGATCCTAGACTATCCGCATTAACATTTGCAGATAGTCTTGCAGTGAGTAGTTTAATATCACCTTCATTCGCATTAATTCCAAATTCACCTTGATCCAAGAATCCCGAAATACTTCTTACAATAATATTATATCCAGAAGTTCCAATGCAACTCTTAATATAATCTACGATTGGGAAATTGTTTTGAATTTTATTGAGAACAATATAATTTTCTGTATAATCAATTTCGTTATAATCTAAAGATAAATTAAGTTTTGGATTTAAAAACTGTTTCGATGAAAGATTCATTCTATAATCAATTATATCTACCTTTAATAATGACATTTCAATGTCAATAGTTCCATAAGAAGGTAGTCCAGAAGTTTCTTTTAAGTATAGTCTAATCTCTTGATTATTCGCAATTTTACTTTCGATATCAGTTAAAGAAATAGCTTCATAACGTGAAGTTGTAGGATCATAACTATCTGCAAGAGCAAAAGAAGATGGTTGTATATAAACTCTATTGTTATCAAGAGTAACAGCAGATGCAGAAACTAATTGTCTGGTTACTCTCCATGCATCAAGATATTTTGGAGAAACATATAGTTTATCGTTGGTATCAGTTGAAATAAATCCTGTTTTTTCAGGTTTTGCAGCTTTTACAAATCCATATGCATTTGTAGTTCCTTCTGGGTAAAATGCTGCGTTATTAATACTTGCATTATTAATGAAGAGTTTTTGTTGAACAACTAGGTTACTAATTGTTGCAATATTACTTACGCTAAGTTTTTCTGCGTTGAAGAAATTAGATAAAGCCTTAATAGCTTGTTGAGCTTTACCGCCAGCAGATGAAGACGCAGTAACGTTAACAACAGAGTTTGCAATTCTGTTTTCAATGTTTTCAATATCTACGAAATTAGATTCTGAAGATTTGCGAACTTTTGGTACGTTTAGTGATACTGTACTTGAACCACCAGCTTGAATAATCTGAGTACCAATATAGAAATCTCCGTTGGAGTTTGTACCCGAAGATGCTACGAATCCACCAGCGTTTTCATAACCCTGTGCAATATACTGCTCGTATGGCTTAAGAACCCTAGTCTGTAGTTGTGGGAATGCAGTAGAATAGTTACCAGAACCTAGACCGACATATTCCCAAGTATGTGAAGATGCACGAAGAATAGATGGTCTATATAGTGAGACTGCCTGAGAGATTGAATAGTTGTTTACAGTAGTATCACTTACAGAACCAGTGTATAATCCACTACACACCACAATTCGTCTTTCTAAAGCATCACCATTAATACCATATGCATTATAATCTATAGATTGGGTAGCATTTGTAGTGACGCCTACTGATTTATCTTTACCAAATCTATTTGTATTATTATTTCCATATACATTAAAAGTAGATGAAGTACTATATGTTGAAGTTGAAGCTCTATCATCCCAAGAAACTACAGAAGCAACAGCAATATTAGAACTAGATTTTGAAGTTGCTCCTGTATAACGAAGATCAAATGCTTGAACTAATCTATGAACTGTTTCTGCAGTTACAGAATACATTGCAGGAACATCTTTAATTGGAGTTGTACCTGCTCTGTATCTAATATAATTTGGTACTGATATATCTTTTAGTCTTGTTCCAGCTCCAATATCCTCAACTATTACACGACTTTCAGATTGTGGTGGGTTCCAAGTTCTTCTAGTATCATAGGTTGGTCCTTCTTCGTTAATTGAAGGATATAGATAGTTTACGTTGGTTGTTAGTCTTGTATCTTTATCATAATTATTCGTCTCTTCTATAAACTTACAATCGTAGAAACTAGTATTTGTGATTGCAGTAGGTCTTCTTCTTACTACATCTACAGCATTATCTATTCCATCTACAAATTTATTAATATCGGCACGAATTAAGGTTAAATAATATACACCATCCCTAACATTTCTCTCCCAAGTAAGATATTCTTCAACATCCCATATCATAAATCTGTAATCAGTATATGGCATTCCATCTAGACCATTTCCTGGTCTAATTCCTTTGAGAATAAATCTCTTTTCAGGTGGTTTTGGAATTTCTGGACAATCTTTTGGAATAGTATACTCTACTCTCCATAGTAAATCACTTGGAGTTGATCCTCTGGAATCCTCATTTTTATTAATGGTGAGACCAGATGGAAATCCATCCCTGTAAACAAGAACATCTTTATCCTGTTTCACAAACTCGGTAACAGTAGCTCCAGTTTCTGGATCTCTTGTTTCTCTAAAACCAAAAACTTCTTCTGTTTTATACTTAAAGATAAAGTCAGATAAGAATGTTTTAGTTTTAGCATCATCACCATCTAATTTTAAATATACTGCACCTTTATTGGGATCATAAAAATATCCTTGACGCTGAGAATTACTTAATTGCCACGCAGTTTGACTACTTTGGCTACCGACTTCACCTGAATTTCCAACAAAATAAACCTTTGCACTGAATGCAATTGAACCTTCAGTATCTTGTTCTTCAACTTCTACATTAATATATCTACTTGCTTCTGCAGTAGTTCCAGAAGTTGCATAGTAATCTCTGAATAACGCATATTGATTTGTGGTTCCGTATGTTAAATATCTCCTTGTTATAGTCGGATAAACTCCATTTACTGGAGATTGACTATAATCTGGAACTTTGACTTCTAGTTCTGGAATGTCAGCTTCACTAGAATAAGACCCTTCAAGATATAATCTTAACTGATCTGCATCAGATGAATATTGTGATAATTTACTTGCGCTAAATTCATCTCCAGCTTGACCAGCTTTTTCCCAAGTTGTAGTAGAATCAATATTATAAAAAGATACACTAGTAGGTTTGGTATTAATTCCTCTTGGCGGAATAAGTGCAGTAATCTTGCCCTGTGATGCTGGCTTGAATGCATTAAATTGAGATCCTTTAGCACGTAGAGAGATCTGACCAAAGTTGGAGTTTGAGTTGGTGATAGACATATCACCGCCACTTTCTGCAAGGAATTGATCAGCGTAACCAACTGCGAAAACAGAAACTACCTGAATGAATCCTCCATTAGATGCCTTAATGTGGAAGTGTCTCCAATCAGGTTTATATTGTGCATCTGGATCTGCATAGATTGGAGGTGCTGCAGTTAATGGATCATTGTCATTATAGGTTGAATTATTTGCATCACCTTCTGCATCTTTTGGTTGATTAAACGCATTTGTATCTCTTTGAAGAGAAATGCCAGTAAACTGAGCCACAACCATGGACTTGAAGCTCTTTTCTGCCACTTTACTTCCATCGGTATGCATACCGCACATACCATAAACAGAACGTAGTGAACAATTGAAAATATATGGAGAGCAAGAGTTTACAGTATCAATAGTTGCGTTGGTACTACCATCTCCAACAATAGTATACTCTTCTGGTCTTACTTCTCTAGAACCACCAGCATCAAAAGTAGCATCCCACGCATCAATTTTCTTATAATATTGATCTAATTCACCGTCTACAGTTCTTTGATCTGCATAAGTAAATGCAACAACTCTATGGTGAGAATAGTTTGGATTAGGTGCAGTGGTAAATGTTGGAACTCCATTAGAATTGAATGTTGCAGAATTGTAAGGAGTGCCAACTGCATCCTTAAATGTCATCTGCCAGAAATAACAACCTCCAGTTACCTTGAAGATGGAGGTTTGTTTGAATACTCCTGGAGTTTTTCTCAATCTTACTGTAGAGCTAGTCCCACCAACAAGTGTTATTGTTACATTTGATGTGGTATAAGTATTAGGATTGTTTAAAATTCCAGTTGCAATTCCTCCTAATACAATTATCGCATTGGATACAGTAGAGCAATCTCCATTAGAAACATAACCATTTCCTGCAGAAAATGTAGTTCTGTCAATAGTTTTACCTTGGGCAGTAGTATATTCTGTATACCCACTCCAAACATTTTCTACAGTATATCTCATTAATAGAGTGGCTCTATTAAATGCAGATACTGTAGCAGCGACTTCAGCAGTTAAATCTGTATCGTTAGATTTTAGGAATCTATTTTTATATCCACCAGCACCATCAATGTAATATTCTGCGTTAATAAATGTATTTTCATTTCCTCCTTCCCTCAAGTCAGAAATTATTCCATCAATAAAATATCCAATATCACGAACACAAAGAGTTTTTTGAGCCTCACTTAATCCAGTATATCCAGCAACATTAGTGTTCTGAAGAAATAACTTAGTTTGTTCTTGAATATAACCACGATTTCTTTCAATCATGGTTGCACCATCATACATTACATGAGATAGTACATATCCATCATTTACAATACTACCTTCTTCTGTTGTGGTGGTAGTAGATGGAATAGGAACATACTTAGGACGAATTACAGTCTTTCTAAGATCATAACCTACAATAGAAGTACCTCTAGGGACAATTACGCCGCCATTCCTTGGGTTGAATCTAAATGCATTGTCTTCTATAGAACCAGCTGTTCCTGAAGTAAGTGGGTTTGTAGTAACATCGTGCCCAGGTCTGTTATCAATTTCATACTGACCAGGCATAACCATAATAGTAAATGCCTCAAACTTATCATTATTTGCAGTTACCGTACCAGTACCAGTACCAGGAGAGTTTGCAGTAAAAGTAACTCCAACAGTATTTGTTGTTGCTCCTAGTGCAACAAAGTCTGTACTTCCTATACTAGTAATAGTATAGGATTTATTTATTTCGATTTGATTTACTGGAATTGAAGCAGGATTTACTTTATAACTCTTTCTAGCTGCCTCAAGTAAAGCTCTCTCAATTGTTTTAAATGGTCTATTGATATTACCGCCATCATTACCTTCCACATCTGATGCATTTAAATCAGATTGGTTTACATATAATGTAATGTTATCAGCATTAACGAAATCTGGATTAGTTCCTCCTAGAATTGTTCCAGACCCAGTTACAATTCTTCCATCAGATTTGAAAATGAGTCTTGGCTGACCATCAGTTGCAATTGCAAGTTCATTTGTTCCTGACTGGTAAATACCAGTTCCAGTATCACTAGTATTATTAAACGAAATTGCAGGAGCTGTAGGAGTACCAGTTTTATCAAATGTAATCCTTACACCTTCCGCAATGCCACCAGAGGTAATTCTAGTTAGAGCCATATATTTACCTTGAGAGAGGCTAAAAACTAGATTTATTTATAACAGTTGTTATCCTCTATCGAAGCAATTCATATTATATTCTGATGGGTTTAGGAAGTTTATGATATGTAAAAGAGCTAAATCTGGCTTGGAACTTCCGCAAGTAAAAACGTCTAATGCGGAGCTACCATTTTCAGGCCAGGTATGAATAGAAATATGACTTTCAGATAGTAAAGCAACTATAGTAACTCCTTGAGGATTAAATTTGTGAGAACAAATATCCAGCAAAGTTGCTCCAGCAATATCTATAGATTCTTTGATTAATTCAATTAAAACTTTTTCATTATTTAAAATTGAATGATCGCAACCATATAATTCTGCGACGCAGTGCTTCCCTAACTGTTTCAATTCTGTATCTACCTAAATGATACTTTATTTATGGGCATAGTCGGACTTGAACCGACAAGGGGAATCCCCGACTGATTTTAAGTCAGTTGTGTTTACCAATTTCACCATACGCCCAGGTGATGAGACAATCATAACACATGATCAGAGGATTGTCAAGTGCTCGATGAGGGGATCGAACCCACCTATATCCGATTATGAGTCGGGTGCTTTCACCAGATAGCTAATCGAGCAAGTCCCAAGAAAATCTTGGGATCACTTCCTTCACACGGACATGATAATCATATCATGTCTTTCGAGATCTGTCAATACTTATATTCGATCATATCTGAAGGTAACGTTTCATTAATAAATTTGCACATATTAGTGAACTGTTGAGAATCAGAATCATCTACACAAAGATATTCTCCATCATCTCCATGAAGGTGAACTTTTCTTGACAACATATCAACCTCTACTTTATTTAATGTCGAATTGTCTCTAATATTCATAAGATTGTTCTGAGGTCAGTCATATCATACCACACCCAGGATGGGTTGTCAAGGGGGTATTGAGATTAATTATCTATGATAATTGGAGCTTCTCTCATACATAAAGTTCCACTAATATCTAACAATGGACCTTGAACATTTCTAGATTCTGGTGCAGCAGTGACACAAACATTTGTACCACCAACAGATTCTAATTGAACTGCAAGCCTATTCTTAGAAGCAACACCTTGAGTAGTGTCATTCATGATACCAAGTTTAGTTATAGAATTTGTTCCCATAATAGTCATATTATGTAGTCCACCTTTCCAAGTATTTTCTGCACTAGCTTGGAACTTATTTGAAACTCCAGTTCCTACATCTGAATTAGTTCCTGCACGAAGATTTATTTTATTTCCTCCCACCAAACAGAATTTGTGTAGTCCGATGTATTTATTTTCGTAGAAAGCAAATAAATTCCATGATCCACTACATAAGTGATTCTGTTCTGTGCAATATGAACTAAATGTTGGAGAAATAATATCTAAACTTCCAGAAGCAGAAAGTCCTATTTTTGAACCAGCAAGAGCAAGTCCATTTGCAGCACTAAGTTTAGAATCATTCTTATAAAGGGTTTCATGTTCTCCATTATAGGTTACTTTACTTTCTCTATTTGCCCATACATTATATTGTCCATCTACTTCTAAATGATAATTTCCTCCTACTTTTAAATGATAATCACCTTTAACTGAAATATATGCATTTCCTTTTATAGTAACGTTTTGTTCTCCAAATGTTACCTCAACTTTATTTTTACTATTTGTAACACGAATATTGCCATCATCATCAACTTGGAATCCTGTTCTACTATTTGCTGCTTCGATAACTAATCTATTATTATATGGAGTATCATCCATCATAATAAGATGTCCAGCTTCACTTGATTGTACAAATTGTTTTGAGTATTCTGGATTCCATTTTCCTGCTATGTTATTTGTCACTCGGAAATTAAATGGATTACAATTATTTCCAGTCAGTGTACATTCATTCCAATCAATTTGGATTGGAGATTCTGTTGTCCTATCACATCCAATTCCTAGTAGTTGTAATATAAATGAAACAATATTTCCAATATTAGATAACATATTTGCATTTACCATGCCATTTGCATCAAAT
>JACCEA010956540.1_pt1 | contig 35693 bp, 51 predicted proteins | sample 7449851 | NCBI WGS metagenome assembly JACCEA01 (sample SAMN15323453, study PRJNA562643) | freshwater metagenome | isolation source: river surface water | place: USA:Blue River Watershed | collected 2017-08-18 | reverse complement strand
GGTGGATCAGACCTTGCTTCATCGAGATCGCACCAGCTCCTTGAAGTAACGTGTTAAGTGCTGCGTGTTCCGACCGTACCCATAATCGACGACCGTCAAGGGCAGGTAAATACCCCTTCTCTGCATACCTGCTAACTTTATCTTTAAGTGTCTTGAGAGCTGGCGTGTTCTTAAGGAAGCGGGCGATGAGTTTCTTTCCTTCCTCGGCGCTTCCATGAGCAATTGATCCAATCTTCGCTGGACCTGCTCCATAGAGAAAGGCATAGATGAACGTCTTTGCTTGCGACCTACTTTCAAGGCCAGCAGCGAGTTGGTTTTTAGTGTGGACATCCCCATTGATCACCTCCTTAGTGTACTCATCATCTTTCATGTAGTGAGCTAACATACGTAGTTCTAACCCTGAAGCATCACAACCAACCAAAACATTACCAGGATCTACAGTCCATACTTGTCTGCATGTTTCACCATAGTCAGCATTGACAGCAGGAACCTGTGCCAGGTTAGGGCTGTGATGCGTCATACGCCCTGTGACAGCACCGTTAGTGATGACCTTACCGTGTACCCTACCATCATCAGCAACGTGCTCTAACCACGATGTAGCCTGTGCTATACGCTTCTGAATAAGCAGATAGTTAGCCATTGCCTTAGCCTCTGGATACGATAACTTAGACAGGATCACTTCATCAACCATTGGCTTACCTGTTTCAGTGAACTTATCAGGCTTCCACCCTAAAGATATCAGTCTACGTCCTATCTGATCTCTAGAGCCTGGGTTAAACACTTCAACATGATCCTTTAGTTTCTTACCTGTCTTCTCACTAACACGTTCAGTGATGATCGGTGGGAATATAGTTTGTAGTTCTTCCTCAATGGTTGATAACTTTGTCTTAAGATCAGAGACAAATGAAGTACATAGTGGTATATCAAGTTTGAATCCATGTCTTTCCTGCTGTGCAACAATGAACTGTACCTTGTGTTCGATGTCAATACTTTGTGGTGAAAAGTCCTTCAACTCTCCGCATAGTTTGCGATGAAGTTCACCAGTAAGATTGACATCTTGGGTACAGTAATCAATCATCTCTTGTGTCAGAGCAGTAAAGTCTTGGAATTCAATCTTGTGATTCCCTAATCTTTTCCCCCATGCTTCTAGACTGTGACCTCCTTCTATACTGGGATTCCATAGCCTCGACAGCACGAGCGTATCGGAGACCTTCTTGAGTGGTATCGTAATGTTCCACAATCTCCGAAGGTGGTAACCGTCGAAGCTGATTAGATTGTGTCCGATCACTATGTCGCAATCCTCTATAAGAGGCTTTAGTGTACTTGGATGAGTATGACATACCACCTCACTTGTTGTCAGATCCTTCGTGACTACGCAGAAGATAACAGTCTGCTTCATGTCTGTTTCGATGTCCAGCACTAAGCTCTTCATATTTATGTACCAGTCTCTGATAGTCTTCTAGCAGTGTATCATACTTTTTCTTTAGCTCTGCGTGGTCAGCTAACAGCCTATCCATTACCCACATTAACCCTCTCCCCTGATGACGTCTGCTGCATCAGCGTAACCTCTTCTCTCCAAGGCTTCGATACAGCGATCTAACCTATCTTCACTGGCTTGGAAGGCTACCATCTCAGCAAACTTCTCAAAGTCAAAGTGCTCACAATCCATGCGGTTATCCCAGCATTGGCTCATCATATCTCTAAGTGTTTGCTTCATTGTTTAAACCCCAATCAAAGTTCTTTTCTTTATGGAAAGCTAACTTAATTGCTTCTTTGATAGCCCAACTGGTAAGTATCTTAATCTCTTCATCAGTCAGATCAAAGTGTATAGTAGCTGATCCATCATCATGCTCTTCAATACTTTGTACATCAGCCATTATGGTCTCCTATTAGCATCTTGCATAGCCTCTACGTAGTCTGATGTCTTCCTGATCTCATTGATGATCTCTTCGAACGAACAAACTACTTCACCCATTGTAGACCCTGTACGTATCTGCTGTAAAGCAAATCGTTTCGTATCCTCTTTTAAATCTTCATAAGTTTTCATCTTCGATGACCTCTGATAACCTTCCTGTTGTGTGGCTGTAGTAGACGCTACAGGCTGGACCTGTCGAACCATTGAATCTATTCTTGAGTACCCTAATCCTGGTGGTATTGCGTTCACGTTCATCATCATGTTGTGCGTTCCTTTCCATACCGATAACCATGTCAGACAATTGTGCAATGCTACCAGAGCCTCTCAGCTGTCCTAGCGATGTTGATGCTCCTTCTTCATGTCCCTTGCCTTCAGGTCTCTTTAGGTGGCTGACAATCAGTAAGGATATACCAGTCTCTTGTACAATCATCCTTAGCTTTGTCATGATCTCATCTAAGGCTTTCCTCTCATCGCCAACATTACCAGCACTGATGACGATGCTAATATGATCCAGCACCACAAAGCTACATCCCAATCCCTTTGACATGAATCTGACTCTTGATAAAATATTATCAATTGACGTACTACCAAAATGATCAAAAAGATAAACCCTGTTAGTGCCAAGAGTGTGCTCAAAGGCATCTCTAAACTCCTCATCTGTGTATGCTGTGTCTGGTAAATGTAAAGGTTTGTTAGCGTGTATGGACATCAACCCTTTAGCAGTGCGGACAGTAGACTCCTCGAGGAACATCAAACCAATGTTGTCATCTGTCTTGCACAGTATATGATACACGATCTCACGCAACACCTGTGATTTACCTAGACCAGATCCAGCAGTGAAGGTAACTAGTTCACCCTTTCTGATACCGTAAGTTAGCTTGTTAAGACCATCAAAGGGATAGTTACATGAAGACTTGATAGCAGGTGTATTGATGTCGTCCCACAGCTTAGAGCCATTGACAATACCATCAGGTACATAGGTCTCAGCAGCAAACCAATCCTGTATGTATTCCTTTATTGCTCCATCTTTAAGGTAATCGTTAGCATCCTTGAATGGTGCTCTATGCTTGACAACCTTAGCTTTGGCACCGAATAGGTCAGCTACTTGCGTAGCAGCCTTTTTGCCAGGTTCATCAGCATCAAAAGAGATAACAATGGTTTCAAAAGAGTCAAGATATTCATAGTTAGCTTTACAGTCCTTTAGTGCTGATTGTGCGCCATTGCGTATGCTTACTACTGGATACCTCATACCATTCATCTGATACACAGCAACGGCATCAAACTCACCTTCAGTGATGGTAATGCTCTTACCACCTTTAGGGAATAAATGTTGTCCGAACAAAGTAGCCTTAGACCAATCACCTTTGATAGTGCAATCAGTCTTCATTGCATCATGTCTTACCTTGTAGGCAGTGACCTTACCATCAGCATCATGGTAGGGAAAAGCTACGCCACCCTCATCAGTTATCATCACACCAAAGGCTTTTAAGGCATCTCTGGAGAGGTTTCTTAGCGGTATAGACTGATACTTACCATCTAGCATTGGAATCACCTTAGCAGACTTTGTATGCTTTTGTCTGAAGTTGTCATCATGTTCAGACATTTTAGTATTCGTACCACAAGCAAAACAGTGTGACCAAGTTTCTCCTTTGTCATTAACAGATACGGACAACGCATCACTAGATCCACAATCATCACAGCCAACATGAGTGGCTAAGTAGTTCACTGATTCTTCTCCTTTAAGGCTTGTTCAACGGAACGGGCAAAACCCAAACGATCAAACCACGCTGCATTACTTTCATCAATTTTTTGTGAGAGATAACTTAAGTCCTGAATTTCTTCATCAGTCAGTGAAACCCACTGCTTTAACGGTTTACTTGAAATAGGAGTAGGCGCTGTCCCATACCACGGCCCATGCCACACACCGTCGATAAGACCTGTTCCACTATCCGTTGGTGTCTTTGCTGTTTTGTTTTCAGTCATACTTACCTCAAGTTAAAAGGGTTATGCCAACAGATACCAGTGTTGTCCCTGGTGTTGTATCCACCTAGTGAGTACGATATCAAGTATTGATGATCATCCTTCCTAATATCCCTATCAACAGTGTAGTTATCAACTAACTTAGACATAGAGTCTCTTATCTGCTTAGATGTCTTGTTAGGGAATGCCTCTAGGAGGTCTTCTAAGGTGGCATGGCGGCCATGATTCTCTAGGTAGGCTACGTAGGGGTTAACCTTACGCTTTCGTGGCTGTATACGCTTTCTCATACGTTGAACCCTTTAGCATTCAAAGCCTTAGTTAACTGACGCATCATAAAGTAAAACCCATATTCTTGGCATAAGCGAACAAAACGATTTAACACATCATTGATGTTGTGGTCTTCGTGCATATCTTCGTACTCACCTTTAGTGTAATCAAAGACTTCATCAGGTAAAAACTCATCATCAGGGTACATTTCGAACAATCCTTATGTTAAGTCCTACTGTACATAGGCTAAATAGTCTAAGTACTAAGTATATATTAAATATTATACATAGTATATACTTAGTACATAGCCTAAGTAGCCTACATAGCCTATATAGATTTAGGGTATCAGAGAAAAACAAAGTTGTCAAGTCATTCTTCATCAATGTTACGTTTGCTTACAATGTCATCATCTCCTTCATTGATCAAGCGTACATTGCCAACAGCAGCGATCTCATCACGGACATAACGGAAACATCCATTGCATAAGTCAATGTACTGGTGTGTCCGAACACTACGCCTGGAGGCTTCGTAGTCGCTTAAGGCTTCATTGCATGATAAGCATCTAATCTTCCGTCCCTACCTTTCGTATGAGTGTCTTTGTTTAACTATGTTGTGGACTGTAGTTTTACTGGTGTTGTTTAAGGCTGCTGTTTTTCTTAATGATAGCAAAGATAAATAATCTTTTCGTATCTTTTCAACCTCAGCTTCAATGTGTTTTTTAGGGTTTGGATTAACTCTTCTTCCTTTCCTTATCATGTCTTGTACATTGTCTTTTTGACTTCCTAAAAACAAGTGATTAGGGTTAACACAACTAGGATTATCGCAATGATGACACACATAAAGGTTACTTGGTATAGGTTGACCGTTGTTTTTGTAGTAAGCGTAAGCAAACCTATGAGCCAGTCCATGCTTTTTATCAATCTTAAAATACCCATAACCTCTCTTATGTTTAAAACCTAACCACTCCCAACAATCATTTGGACCTTTCATATCTACTTTAGCTTTCCAGCGATCAAAGGCAGTTTTTTTCACTTTAGATCGTCCTTCATAGAGTCAATCAACGAAACAACCTTATGATACTGGATCAATTCAGCTTCAGCTTCCTTCGATGCAACATCAGAATAGTGACCTAGTGCCAAGGCTATGTTAGCCTTGATCTGAAGCTCGATCAAGTACAACAACTCATCTAACAGTTCTTTAGTCATTCAGGAATACCTTTTAAACGTGTTTTAAGGGGCCTAGAAGGCACGATCGTGTTTAGGTTGACCTTCGCACTGTACCGAGGTTAAAATGGCGCCTCCTCGATGCCTTCTAAGGCTTTCTGCTTTTGTGACTGCCTAAGCTTAGTCAATACTCTGGGATCAACCCAAGTATAACTAGGGAAAGGCCATCGAGGATCGCCAGCATATCGAATACAAACTAATCCATCAGCGTCTGGACCTTGGACGATTTCACATGGTTGATCATTGAATGTAAGACTCATTTGGTAACCCTGTATTGTTTTCTGAATTCTATGGTATCAAGATCGGTAAAGGTTTCCCTGTAGTGCTCTGCCAATTCAGCATCAGATAGATTATTAAACCCACCTTCAGAGAGAAAGCGAACAATCTCATCATATACCTCAGGAAACTTTACAGAGGCCACAGCATAGTCTAATTCTCTCTTGGTACAGTCATACAGTATTTCAGACTTCTTCAGTAGGGTTGTCATAGTCAATCACCTGATAGGTCCACAATGGGGTTAATGTCGTATTCAGTTATTTCTAAATCCTCAACATACTCATACACCTTCGCCACTGTAGCGAACCTCTCAAGGTGTGTCAAACCAGAATATTCTGGGTATCTATAGGTTAACAAGTAACCGACAATCTTATAATGTTCCATGATCGCCTCATAGTGAAAAGAAAATCATTGCAGCATACAGCGCACCGAACAATGCACCACCTAAGACTAAGATTACATCATTAGACTTTGACATGGTTAACCCTTTGCAAGTTTAAGTCTGATAACTTTAGACATCTTTTGACCGTGAGCAGCGTAACCGATAACTGGGATTGACTTGTCCCAGCACTTGCGACAACCTTTACACTTACCGTCTTGCTGATACGCTGGGCAGACACTGATGCTTTCATCATTGTAGGATTCAGCAATAGTGCTTGACCATGGTGCATCAAGTATCTCGCCGATAACAGAATCAGACGATCTACGTACTACCACATTCGGCAATGCATCCATTTGTTCTAAGATCGATTGATACTTAGGGAATTTGTACATCCTAGTTGGTAACCAATGCTTTACCCAGGGCGTACGCTTCATGACCTCAAGCATTTTCTCTGCAAGCTTGATTGTGTACATATCGCCGGAATCGAGCCAGCGGAAGTATCGATCAGAGTCTAATGCTTGAACCATGTCATCAACCCAACTATCACGCTGCCAGTCTTGTTTGTTATGCTCACGTGGTGCTTTAACATTAGGATAACGATAATTGCCTGTAGTTGCGTAACATCCAGCACAAGCAGCAACTAGTTCGCCATTGTCGCCTACTGATCCAGGACAGGTATCTAAAGCCTGTAAACTCCAAGACCTAATTCCGTCTAGTTTAGATGTAATCGAAAGCTTGAGCATGATATCCTCAAAGGTTAGTTGGTCTCATCAGTATAGTATTAAACTATAGACCCTACACTTGGCAGGGTTTCGTCCTTGGTTTAGATATATTGCTTGCTTGTAATTTTCTCATGCCGGACAAAGTTGATGCTGCTATTCCATACAGTGCGATCGCCTTGCTTTGGTACTCGGATCGTTGATCTTAGTATGCCTTTGCTGATCAGAATGCCGTTAATTTTGCCTTGCTTTGTGTATGCTGTGATGAACCTAGTGTTTGATGTTTTCTTTACTATGGTTACTAACTTTAATGCTTTATATGCTTGTTTGATTACGTTGATCATTTCGTTAGCCCCTTTGGTTTTGACGGTTTCGACCTTGGTTAGATTTTGCATAGGCCAGATAACTGCATAGCCTTGCGCCAGTATTTAGCTTTTCTGGCTTCATTTGAGCGATCAAAGTGAAGGCTTTCGGTTATGTAATCGCCGGTTATGTAGTCAAGTTCAGGTTCAGTTGAAAGCCATTCATAAGTTGCACCAATAGCAGGTGAACATGAAGCGTATGAAAACCGGCGCATGAGGTCGACTAATTCTCGAAAGCTAACTTGCTCGGTTGATTGATCTTCGACGGTTGCATCAGGGCAATCATCGAATTCTGTCGGTTGCTCTTGACGTTCAATAAGTGAATGGACTTTAATCATTTTGTTTACTCCGGTTGTTTTGTTGCGATGTAGTAATACTAAACAAGTGTTTTTGCATTGTCAATGGGGTTTTCAGTGCATCCGACGAACGGCAGACAATCCAGGATAAACGGTAACGTTGTTCGGACACAACAGTTTAGGCTATTGTTTCACGTGGAACCAGTGCAGATCGGTGCAGGCTTTGGAGTATCTTCTAAGTACTTCTGTGAGGTGCTCCATCGATACACCTTCGTAGCCTATGCACCAACCCAGTGCAGACTGTACAGATATACAGTGAAAATACCTAGCCTGTGGATAACTCTACGATATCTGTGGATAACCTGTGGATAACTATGCCATCTCCTGTGGATAACTCTGTATAACCTGTGGATATGTTGCAGTGCAGCATAGGGGGAGGGGGTCTGGTTAGTGTTGTAAATGTTGTGGACCCCATCAGACACAAAAAAGAGCTAAATAGAACTGCCTAAAAATAGGCAATTTAGTAACAACAAAGCCTAAGTAAACTATTTAACAATATCTAATATAATCAATAGCTTATAAACAAAGCCTCTGCGGAGCCTCTGACACCATGTAAATGGAGTCCCGCCATAGCTTATAAAGACTGTGCAATCTGTGCTGAATACGTTGTAATAACCCTACAGTAGTAGTCAAGAGACTTTACAGCAATATCATTTGTATGCTACAATAAGTCTACTATGTAGAAACAATGAACAGACGATGTACTGACAATAAACAAAAACTTAAATTTTATATACTACATACAGACTTCATACTGACTACATAGTAGGAAATACATAAATTATATACACTCTTATGTCCTGCCTTCCGGCAGAGAAACTATATAGAGGGATCTGATGTCAGAAATTAAAATTACTTCTCTTACTGAGGATTGTTCGCTACCTTCATCAGTCAGCCAGGATGTCTTGGCAGTCAATGAAGAAAAGAAAGTGCCTGCAAAAAAGAAAAGATCTAGAGGTCGTCCTAAGAAGGAAGAAGTACAACAATACATCAAGAGACCTAAAAGAGGTAGACCACCAGGAGAAGCAGCAAGGATTAAAGAATTCACTGCTTCGTTGTTGCTGACACACTCTAATGCGATCATAAGAAAGATAGTACATAAAGCATTAGATGATAATGACAAGGATCAGATTGCAGCACTTAAAATGTGTGTCGACCGGATGTTACCAGTATCTTACTTTGAGGATAAAGGACCAGCATCAGGTGCTAAAGCAATTACCATCAACATCACTGGTGTTAATGACAAACCAGTAGAAATGATTGAACATGAACCAGTTGACGTAGAAACTACGTTGATTGATTACAAAGAAGAAGATGGATCTACAAGTTAAAGATTGTTTGTCTTGTGCGGAAGCGTTGCCTTTAAATGCTTTTGGCACGTATATAAGTAGAGGGACTACGTATCACCGTACCATATGTAAAGATTGTCGAAACACTAATGAAAAAAACCAAAGAGATGACCATACTCGTTGGCTAGACAGGAAAAGATACAAACTCAAAAAAGAAAGTAACCCACAAGAAGTTAGTGATTACTATAGGGATTGGCACTTACGTAAAAGGTACAATCTTACGTTAGAAGATTTTACGTTATTGAGCGAATCTCAAAACAACGTATGCGCTATATGTGAGAATCCTGAGAAGTCTCACAAAAATTTAGTGGTAGACCATAATCATAATACTGGTGAAGTTAGAGGATTGATTTGCTCATCGTGTAATAAAGCACTCGGACACGCAAAAGATAGTAAAGCTCTTTTAGAAAAGATGATTACGTACTTAGACGAAAGAGGTAGTTACGCAGATGAGTGATTTGACTGTAGCTCTACTACCATGGCAGCAAGAGGTCTTTAAAGACCCTGTACGGTTTAAGATCATCGCTGCTGGTAGACGTACAGGTAAGTCAAGGTTAGCAGCTTGGACACTGATCATAGAGGCTCTACAGACTGATAAAGGTCATGTCTGGTATGTAGCACCAACGCAGGGACAAGCTAGAGATATCATGTGGACTACGCTGTTAGAGCTAGGCCATCCAGTTATCAAAGGTAGTCATGTCAACAACATGCAGATTACGTTATTGAATGGTGCAATGATTTCACTAAAGGGTGCTGATAGACCAGAGACAATGCGTGGTGTTAGTTTGAAGTACTTAGTGATGGATGAGTACGCAGACATGAAACCACAAGTGTTCGAACAAATCCTTAGACCTGCTTTAGCGGATCAGAAGGGTAGAGCAATGTTCATAGGTACACCAATGGGTAGAAACCATTTCTATGAACTATTTAAGTTAGGTGATACTGGTAAGGATGAGCATTACAAGTCATGGCACTTTACCAGCTTTGATAATCCGTTGTTAGATCCTGAAGAGATTGAAGCTGCTAGAGGATCAATGTCTAGCTTTGCTTTCAGACAAGAGTTCATGGCTTCCTTTGAAGCAGCACAGTCGGAGATCTTCAAAGATGAATGGATTAAAGTCAGTGATGAAGAACCTGAAGATGGTAACTACTTCATTGCGGTGGATCTATGTGGTTTTACGGATTCATCTCAGACGAACAAAGCGAAGAATTCTAAGTTGGATGAAACAGCGATAGCTATTGTTAAGGTTAACACTAAAGGCTGGTGGGTTGCTGACATTCAATATGGTAGATGGGATGTCCGAGAAACAGCAGTAAGGATTCTAAAGGCTGCTAAGGACTACAGAGTTAATGCTGTAGGGATTGAGAAAGGTGCACTGAAGAATGCAGTGATGCCTTACATGAATGATCTGATGAGGAGATTAAATTACTATCCTCGTATTGAAGAGTTAACACATGGTAACAAGAAGAAAACAGATAGGATTGTTTGGTCATTACAAGGACGGTTTGAACACGGTAGGATTGTGTTGAATGAAGCAGACTGGAATAACAAGTTCATTGATCAGCTTATGCAGTTCCCTGATTCAAAGACGCATGATGACTTGATTGATGCTGTAAGTTACATTGACCAAATCCAGGTTGCAGATTGGAATCAGAACTTGGATGAAGAAGAATGGGAACCTTTAGATCATGTCGCATCTTACTAAAACATGTTTTAAATGCAAGGAAGAAAAACTTCTTGAGTTTTTTCACAAGCACAAAAAAACAAAAGATGGCCACTTAAACAAGTGTTCAAGTTGTAGTTTAAAAGATTTATATGAGTGGCGTTTAAACAACCCAGACTACAGGAAAAAAGAACATGAAAAAATTAGGCAAAAAGAAAACAGATTAACAAGACAAGAATATTTATTAAAACTTAAAACCAACTCTAAAGGAAGAAAAGTAACTTCTTTATGGTATCAACATAAAAGAAGAACACAGTTTAGCAATTTTATTTATTCTGAACTAGATGAGTTTGTTTTTAAAGAAGCGTGTATTCTAAGAGACATTAGAAACAAAACAACTAATATTACTTGGCACATTGACCATATTGTTCCTATAAACTACGATAAAGCATGTGGGTTACACAACGCTTTTAATTTACAAGTTGTTCCTTCTGTCTGGAACTGTAAAAAAAGCAATAGAAACACTGAAACATTCTTCCCACACAGTAAATCTGTTGCAGGATACTAACAATGAAATTTGATTCTGAACTAACTCCTCAAAATGCTCTAGTAGCTTTTGTCATGGATCGCTGTAACCAATGGCGAGACCATCGTGATGAGAACTACCTAGATCGTTGGGATGAATATGAACGTCTATGGCGTGGTCTTTGGGCTGATGAAGATAAAACTAGGTCTTCAGAGCGATCAAAGCTCATTAGTCCAGCACTACAGCAAGCTGTGGACAACAAACAATCAGACATGGAAGAAGCAGTGTTCGCTAAAGGTGTGTTCTTTGATATCGTTGATGATAGCGAAGATCAAAACAAAGCAGACATTGAGATCATGCGTACCAGACTAACTGAAGACTTTAAGAAAGATCGAATCAGGAAGCAGATTGGTAATGTCATGACCTTAGCTGAGATCTACGGTACTGGTATTGGTGAGTTGATTGTTAAGCAAAAGAAGCAACTAAAGCCTTCTACACAGCCTTCAGCGAACCCAGGACTGAACATGATTGGGGTACAGTCTTCTGTTCGTGTGTCCGTAGACTTAAAACCTATTAACCCTAGAAACTTTCTTATTGATCCTAACGCAGCTAACATTACTGATGCTTTAGGATGTGCTGTAGAAGAATATGTAAGTAGACATACTGTCATTAAAGGTATGGAAGATGGTGTTTACCGACAAGTTAGTGTCGGGGATGCTGCTGTTGATACTGACTTAGAGCCTACACAAGACTTAACTTACTATCAGAATGATAAAGTATTATTGTTACGTTACTATGGTTTAGTACCTAAACGGTTGTTAGATAACCCAGACGAGGTTACTTCCGAAGAAGAAGAACTGTATTCTGATATGGTTGAAGCGTTGATCGTCATCGCTAACGGTGAATCACTGTTAAAATCAGAAGAAAACCCCTTCATGATGCAGGATAGACCTATCGTTGCTTACCAAGCTGATAGTGTTCCTGGTCGTTTCTGGGGTAGAGGAACTGCTGAGAAAGCATACAACATGCAAAAGGCTGTTGATGCACAGATTCGTAGTCATGTAGACTCTTTAGGGCTTACAACAGCACCTATGATGGCTGTAGATGCCTCTAGATTACCTCGTGGACAGAAGTTTGAGATACGTCCTGGTAAGACTATCATGGTTAATGGTAACCCACAAGAGATCTTACAACCCTTTAAGTTTGGTGTTACTGACAAAACAAACATAGAAACAGCTCAATTGTTCGAAAGAATGATGCTACAAGCAACAGGTACGCTAGATACAGCGAACTTACCTGCTCAAGTAAGCGGTGGTGATGCAGCAGCAGCAGGATTAGCGATGGCTGTTAGCGGTATCATCAAGAAAAACAAGAGAGCATTAGTCAATTTCCAAGAAGATTTCCTTATTCCGTTCGTTCAAAAGGCTGCGTGGCGGTATATGCAGTTTGCTCCTGACCGTTATCCAGTACAGGACTTTGAGTTTATACCGTCCGGTACGTTAGGAATGGTTGCTAGAGAGTTTGAACAGGCTCAAATGATGGCAATGATGTCTACGTTAGGGCCAAATAGTCCTATCGTACCTTTGTTACTGCAAGGTATTGTTGAATACTCATCGTTACCTAACCGTGAAAGCCTTTTACAGCAACTTCAGCAGCTAACACAACCAAATCCTGAGCAACAACAGGCTCAACAACAGGCTACACAGCTTCAATTAGCGGATGCACAGGCTACAGTGCAGGAAAAGCAAGCTAGAGCACAGAAAGCAGCAGCAGAGGCTCAGAAAGCGTCTATAGAAGCACAGTTAATGCCTGAAGAAGTAAGAGCTAAGATTGTTAATGCAGCCACTCAGAACCTTCCTAGCAACGATGATTCAGCAGAAAGAGAGTTTCAGCGTCGAATCAAGATTGCTGAGTTGATGCTAAAGGAAGAAGATATCAAAAGCAATGAAAACATCGCCAAGATGCAAATGGAGGCTAAAAAGCAAGTAGATAAGCAGTTTACTGATGCTCTTGGTGAGTAATCATGGATGAGGAAAAGCTACTACAACTAGCTTCAGTTGTTGGTAAGTTAAAGAAGAAGGTATCTGAACTTGATTCCAAAGCAGATACCATCAAGAAACTGCAAGGACCACAGGGAGAGCAGGGTTTACAAGGTCCAAAAGGTGATACAGGTAAAGATGGTTTACCTGGAAGAGATGGTAAAGACGGTAGAGATGGTGTTGATGGTAAGGACGGTAAAGATGGTAAGCCAGGTGTATCTGTTGTTGATGCTTACATTGACATGGATAACTCACTGGTTCTTAGGTTATCTAATGGCATTGATGTTAGTGCTGGTGAAATGCCTACCATACCGTCTAAAGCAGATTCTATCTATGTTTCAAACACACAGAACTTTAGCTTAGATGGTTTACCAACTGCTGGGCAGTTTCCTCAACCAGATTACTTTGTTGTCAAACAAGATGGTGAATGGCGTAAAGCACCATTTACATACTTACAGGCTTGGCTAGATCAGGTTAATTACTTAACAACAGAAAGTGGTGATCGCTTGACAACAGAGTCTGGTGATTACATTATCATGGAGTAGACATGGCTGACGTAAAGATATCAGCTCTATCAAACGCAACAACACCACTATCAGGTACTGAAGTAGTTCCTGTTGTACAAAGTGGTGTTACTTACAAAACAACCGTACAAAGCATTGCTAACTTAGCTGCCTCTGGTTCAGTAACATCAGTAGCGATGTCAGTCCCTACTGGATTAACTGTAACAGGTTCTCCAGTAACTTCTTCAGGTACGTTAGCAGTATCGTACACAGCTGGTTATGCTATACCAACCACAGTTAAACAGTCTGATTGGGATACTGCTTATGGATGGGGTAATCATGCTTCAGCAGGTTATCTAACATCAGCAACAGCAGCAACAACATACCAACCGTTAGACGGTGATTTAACAGCCATTGCTGCTTTATCAGGTACATCAGGTTTCCTGAAGAAGACAGCCGCTAACACATGGACACTAGATACATCAACGTATCTAACATCAGAAACAGATCCTGTGTTTACTGCTAGTGCTGCTAGTGGTATCACATCAACGAACATAAGTAATTGGAACACAGCATACGGTTGGGGTAACCATGCCTCTGCTGGTTATGCGTTAGGAACAACAACAATCACTGCTGGTACTGGGTTATCTGGTGGTGGTGATTTGTCCGCTAATAGAACCATTAACTTAGCGAACACAGCGGTTACAGCAGGTTCCTACACCAACGCTAACATCACTGTTGATGCACAAGGCCGTATCACAGCAGCTTCTAATGGCTCTGGAGGTGGTGGTTCTGGTACAACAACTTACGCCGTTACCTTTAACAATAGTGGTACTGGAGATGCTTCAGGAACAACCTTTGATGGTTCTGTAGCACGTACAATAAGCTACAACACGCTAGGGGCTCCATCAACAACAGGCGATGACGCAACAGGTACATGGAGCATTGATGTGCTTGGTAGTGCTGGTTCAGCTACTAACTTGCTTGGTGGTGCTGCTAACAGAATTGCTTATCAGAGTGCTTCAAACACAACAACTTTTATTACCGCACCAACAGCAACAGATACTTATCTTAAATGGACAGGATCAGCTTTTTCATGGGCTGCTGTGTCTGGTGGAAGTGGTGGAGGAAGTCCTAACTTAGACGGAGGTACACCTACGAGTAGCTACCTCGCTGTTGATCCTATTGATGGAGGAACACCGTAATGCCAGTTCAAGTACAACTAAGGCGTGGAACAACATCTGATTGGTCTACTGCCAACCCAACACTAGCTGCTGGTGAAGTTGGTGTTGATACGTCACTAACGAAGTTCAAAGTAGGTAACGGATCTACGGCATGGAATAGCCTTGGATACGCTACGTTAACTTTCAGAGGTGCTTATGCCGGTGGTACAACGTACTATCCTAATGATTTAGTAACGTACGATAGTTCTACCTATATCTGTATCCTACAAAGTACAGGTAACTTACCTACGAACACAACGTACTGGTCTTTGTTAGCTGCTAAAGGTACTGATGGTGCTGTTACTTTAAGCACTGCACAGACACTTACCAACAAAACTATCTCTGCTAGTAACAACACACTAACTGGTCCTGATGGCACTACTCAGGTTGGTTATCTAAGTGCTCCACAAAATAGTCAAACAGGTTCTACATACACGTTAGTACCTGGTGATGCTGGTGACCACGTATATTTCACTAGTGGCTCTACAGCAACGCTAACAGTACCTACTAACGCATCAGTAGCATTCCCTACAGGTACTACGATCTTAGTAGTCAACAACAACAGTGGTAACTTAACAATCTCTGGTGCAGGTGTTACATTCCAGTTAGCTAACGGTGCTACTGGTAATCGTACTGTAGCCACTAAAGGCATGGCATCCCTGTTAAAGGTAGCTACAGATACTTGGTGGGTAACTGGGCCAGGAGTGACCTGATATGGCTGGTAACTTAACGAACATGATTGCGTCTATCTTTTCAGGTAGCGCAGTCACAGCAGATCCTTACTACGAATACACCACGCTACTGCTTCCTGGCTCTGGAACCAACGGCGCACAGAACAATACGTTCTTAGATGCGTCTACCAATAACTTCACCATCACCCGCAACGGCAACACCACACAAGGTACTTTCTCACCGTTCTCGCAGACGGGGTGGGGGAACTATTTTTCGGGAAGTTCGCAGTATTTGAGTGTTGCTGATAGCACTGCTTTCACGATTGGAACTGGGGATTTTACAGTTGAATATTGGGTGTATTGGAACGGGACAAGCAGTACGTTTAGGGCGTATGGGCAGGTTGATAGTGGTGGATCGTCAGCTTCAATATCTATTCGCGGCGGTATTGATGCTTCTAATAAAGTAATCAATGGTGCTTTTTCTGGAACTACAGATTACTTGTGTACAAGTACAGCGTCTTTAGTAGCAAATACGTGGAACCATATTGCTTTTGTCCGTGATGGAACGACATTGCGTCAATATATCAACGGCGGTCAGGATGGGACTGCTTCAATTTCAACCGCATCAGTCAATGATTCTTCAAGCCAGTTTGCAATAGGCAGAGCAGGTGAATTTAATGGAAACTATTTTGGCGGCTATATATCAAACTTTCGTTTAGTAAAAGGTCGCTGTGTATATCCTAGCGGCACATCGTTTACACCTCCAACATCACCATTAACACGCACCACAGGCGGGACAAACCCACCGCAAGGTACAGAAACATCTCTGCTTACCTGCCAGAGCAACCGCTTCCTAGACAGCAATGGGCCTAATACACCAGCATCAAGCCCAATAACCATTACTCCGTCCGGCTCTCCCTCCGTACAAGCCTTCTCCCCATTCAACCCCACTGCAAGCTGGTCTGCTGCGACTAATGGTGGGTCAGGGTATTTTGATGGTAATGGGGACGCATTATCTATATCATCACAAGTAGCACTTGGTTTTGGCACAGGCGACTTCTGTACAGAATTTTGGGCTTATAGACAAAATCAAGTAAATTATCAAGTTATATTTCAACTAAATACATATAATAACGGCTTGTATATTAGAGCAGAAGCACCACAGTATAGCGATTCGTTTTACTTTGTTGGTGTAAGTTACAATTGGGATCCAGCGACAAACTTTAAGCTTAACTCATGGACACATTTTTGTATTACCAGACAAAGCGGAACTCTTAGATTTTTGACGAATGGAAAACTTATCGTAAATGCTACTAACACTAATAACATGGGAGCGGCAACCGCTGATATTGGCGCCGCTGGCTATCTAGGATATTTAAGTGGGGTTCGTATTGTAAAAGGCTCGGTTCCTAGCGAATATCAAACAAGTATTACAACGGTAGGCACACAAGTGTTTAATCCGCCAACCGCTCCCCCAACAAATGTTACCGATACTCAACTCCTCCTCAACTTCACCAACGCCGGTATCTATGACGCTACGTCTAAGAATGATCTTGAGACGGTTGGTAATGCTCAGATTGTCGCGCCAACACCAACTAAATGGGGTGGCGGTAGTATGGCTTTTGATGGGACCACAGACTACTTAGTAGAGCCGACAAGCGTTTATTTTGGGTACGGTACTGGTGATTTCACTATTGAGTTTTGGGTGTATTTCAATAGCACTGGAACATCTACGATATTCAGCAATTTGTCAGGAACGGCTTCAACAAACCCTCATATTTACATTAACTCAACAATAAGGTTTTATAATGGAGGGGGCGACAGAATAACAAGTAGTACATCTCCAAGCACTGGTGTGTGGTATCACTTAGCCGTGTGTAGAGCGTCAGGGTCTACAAGGATGTTTCTTGACGGAACGCAAACAGGCGCTACTTACGCCGACACAAATGATTACGGACAAAGCGCTCCTCTAGGTGTCGGAACTTATTGGAACGGCGGCGCTCCGGTTACAGCATCCACATTAAACGGCTACTTACAAGACGTTCGAGTTAGTAAATACGCTCGCTACACAACCAACTTCACGCCGCCAACAGCAGCCTTTCCCACGTTATAGGAATAGACCATGCAATACTGGACAAAGAACGGGTCTATCCCAAGCACTGAAACTGATGGCACTGAAGGCTGGCAACCGGCTCCAGAGCCTCCGACAGATGTTCCTGCTGACAAAGAGTTGGTATGGCTAAACTGGGAATGGATCGTAAGAGACCCTAAGCCAGCAGACAGGGCAGGATGGCAGTGGAACTGGAACCATGCAGACAGGGCTTGGGTAGAGAGTCAATGGGGTAATGAAGTACAGCCTGTAGAGGTCTTCGAAGATCAAGCAGAGCCTACCTTGTTACCTGAAGTGTTTACTTCTTCACAGGTATCTGTGATGACTACAGCACAGCTTTTATAAAGTCTGCTATACGTTGATGCTCTTCAGCAGTACCATCGTTTTTGATACGGTTAGCTCTCCAAGACATGATAACTACGTTTCCTTTGACGTATCCTTTAGAGGAATCAATCCTATCAAAGCTTGGGGAGTCATCTGAGCGATAACTAGCTGAGTAGTTTAACTCAATACCTAATATCGGACAATGCGTAGGAAATGTTAGGTCATTAAACTCTATGTTCCATTCATGTTTGTAGTTAGATGCTTTCTTACGCCTAAACTTTTCTCTGATGATCTGATAGAACTCATCAGCACGAACATAAGACTCTTCAGGGAAATGTCCCCACTTTTCTTTATAAGTTGTTCGTTTCTTAATTAACGCAGCTTGTTTAGGTAATTGTTCGTGTGTAAGACGACCTACTGTTACTAACTTGTTATACAACTGATGTACTCGCTGGCGACTGACATTACCTAGATCAACTCTGATTTCATCAGTTTGTTTACCTTGAAGTACTAAGGAATACACAAGGTCAAGTCTTTCCTGCGGTGTCATCTTGGTTTTAGCAAAGTGCATTGATTTCATAGCATCTCCTAAAACCTCAGTGTAACATGTTTTACTTACATAGTCAAGGTACTTTACAACAATATTTTCAGTGTGGTAAAATAACAACAATGGATACTAATAAGTTAATACAGTACTACGAAGAGCGTTTTGATTTACTTGCTCATCCAGGATGGAAAACACTACTGGAAGATGCTCAAGAGTACAGAAATGCTGTTGCTGACATCACCACTGTAGAAACCATCGAAGAGTTACATCAGCGTAAAGGTCAACTAAAAGCACTAGATTGGCTACTCACCATGAAAGAAGTATGGGAAAAAGCCTACGAGGAATTGGTCAATGAGGATACTGAATGACTTTATTTGTGACAACGGACACGTCACTGAGAGATACACAGATCACTACATCAAAGAGATACAGTGTCCGCACTGTGATCTGTTAGCACAAAGACAACTAGCATCGCCAAGAAGTAAGCTAGAAGGCATCACAGGTGCTTTTCCAACTGCTTATGATCGTTGGGCAACGGTGCATGAACAAGCAGCAAAGGTGGCACAGTCTAAGTCCTACTACGAGGGATAACTTAGGCTTTTTTTAATTCCTAACAATTGGGTTATACCCGACTAGGAGAACAGATGGCGAATTTCGTTGAATCTCAAGATGAGGACATCGTAAGTGATGAATTTCAAGCTGAAGAGGCTAAGGCTGAAGCAGCACCAACACAGGAAGTAGCGATCCCTGAGAAGTTAAAGGGTAAATCGTACGAAGACATTGTAAAGATGTACCAAGAGGCTGAAAAGTTAATTGGTCGTCAAGCACAAGAAGTTGGTGAAGTTCGTAAGTTAGCAGATGAACTTATTAAGAGGCAAATCACACCGCAGGTAGAACCTGCTAAAGCTGTCGAAGATGATACTGACTTTTTTGCCGATCCTGTTAAGGCAGTTAACAAAGCAGTAGAAAACCATCCATCAGTGGTACAAGCTCAACAGGCTGCGCTACAGATGGCTAGGTTACAAACAGCAAACAGGCTAGCTCAAACTCATCCAGATTATGCACAGGTATCGTCAGATCCTGAGTTTACTGAATGGGTTAAAGAGTCTCCAATCCGTCAACGATTGTTTGTAGAGGCTAACAACAGTTTTGACTTTGACGCAGCTAATGAGTTACTTAGTAACTTCAAAGCAGTCAAAAGAATCAAACAAGAGTTCGTTCAACAAGCTGCTCAGACATTGTCCGAACAGAATAACAAACAACTCAAGGCAGCTACAGTAGCAATTGATGGTGGTACTGGAGAAACGAGCAAGAAAATTTATCGTCGAACTGATCTTATTCGGCTTCAAATGACTGACCCTGAACGCTATATGGCACTACAACCAGATATCATGGATGCTTATAGTGAAGGTAGGGTTAGATAACCTAAACTTTAAAGGAAATTAAAAATGGCTTCAGCCGCATATCCTGGTGGAAGTAGTTCCATCGTAAACAAAACCAACGCAGATAAATTTATTCCTGAAATTTGGTTGTCGTAACTGGCCAAAGTAAAACCGTTTCTAAATAACTGGGAAGGGTGTTAGAATACCCCAATCAGAGGGAACACGATAAACCAAAGTCGCATATCAATACCAGGAGGTATTATGAAGCGAGTAAGTTGGAAGTATTTAGCAGGGTTGATTGACGGTGAAGGTTGTATAGACCTCGCCACAACCAAAGTAAACGAACAGTTCTATGTTCAGCCAAGAGTCAGAGTAGGAATGGCAGACTCAGCAAAGTTTTTGTTAGAGATGAATCAGCAAAACTTTGGCGGGCACATGGAACATCGTGAGAGTAAGAACGACAATTGGCAATCTTCAACAACTTGGATTTTGTCAGGCTATAAAAAAGCATGTCCAGTTCTTCGTAATATAGTCAATCACCTTATCTTGAAGAGAGAACAAGCTCGGTTATGTCTCTGGATGGAGACAAACTTAAAAGGTACAAGGCTTCAACAAGATGTGTTGGATGCTGTACGAGAAGAGTTTAAGCTAATGAAGCGTGACCCGCACAGACTAAGTGAAACGGCTCAAGAGAAACTTTTAACTCTCTTGGGAAGCTATAGTCGAAAGGATTGAAAAGTCCTAAGCAGATGAAATTATTGCATCGTACAAGAAAGCGCTTGTTATGGCTAATCTTGTTAATAAAATGTCTATGCGTGGTAAGAAAGGTGATACGCTTCACGTTCCTGTTCCTACCCGTGGTTCTGCATTTGCTAAAGCAGCTAACACTGCTGTTACAATCCAAGCTGATGTTGAAACTGAGGTTCAAGTTCTTTTGAACAGGCATTTTGAATACTCGCGTCTAATTGAAGACATCGTTGAAGTTCAAGCTCTTGCTTCACTTCGTCGTTTCTACACTGAAGATGCTGGTTACGCTCTTGCACGTCAAGTAGATACTGACCTTATTCAACTAGGTCGTTCAGCAAACAACGGTGCTGGCACTGCTGCTTATGCTAACGCATACATTGGTGGTGACGGTAGTACTGCTTACAACAGCGCGTCTCCCAATGCTTCAGCACTGACTGATGCTGGTATTCGTCGTATTATCCAGCGTTTGGACGATAACGATACTCCTATGACTGATCGTTATCTTGTTGTTCCCCCTTCGAGCCGTAACACGCTTATGGGTCTTGCTCGCTTTACCGAACAAGCCTTTGTTGGTGAGCAAGGTTCAAACAACACCATCCGTAACGGTCAGATCGGTGATGTGTACGGTGTTAAGGTGTTTGTTACGCCTCAGTGCGATACCGCTACTGGTTCTGCACGTATTGCTCTTATGTTCCACAAAGACGCTGCTGTCCTTGCAGAACAAATGGGTGTTCGTTCGCAGACTCAATACAAACAAGAGTATCTTGCTACGTTGTTTACTAGCGATACCCTTTATGGTGTTTCTCTGCTTCGTAAGGGTGATTTGAGTTCTGTTCCTACCTCAATATTCCCTATCGCTGTTCCTGCTTAAATAACTATAGAGAGGCTGCTTCGGCAGCTTCTCTTTTACATAGAGGTCACAATGGCAATATTCAGATGTAAATGGTCAAATAACCTAATGAGTGTAGAGTATGAGTATGACATTGAACAAATGCGTATTCATCCAGAGTATGAAGAAGTAACAGAAGAGAAAGAAACAAAACAAGATAATAAACCAAAGGTTACGAAGAACTCTAAAGAGGCGTGACATGGCTATAAAGATCAAAGGATCTTCAACTGCTGGTGCAGTACCTGCATCGTTAGAAAACAGACAACTTGCTGTTAATACCACTGACAAGAAACTGTTTGTTGGTGATGGTACTGCTGTGCAGACACTGACAGGTACGATTGCATCACAGGATGCCAACAACGTAAACATTACTGGTGGTACGATTGCTAACGTATCACTACAGAATATTCTTCCTGTATCTTCTAACGTAGCTTATCAAGAGTTTACTTCTTCCGGTACTTGGACAAAACCTGGTAACGCTACCTTTGTGATGGTGGAGTGTTGGAGTGCTGGTGGTGGAGGTGGAGGTGGGGGTAGAAGCTCTACTAGCTTAAATATTGGTGGTGGTGGCGGTGGCGGTGGCGGTGCTTATACAGTTCGTTTATTTCCAGCTTCTGCTTTAAGTTCCACAGTATCCGTTACTGTTGGTGCTGGTGGTACAGGCGGTTCCAGTTCTACAGCAGATACAACAGCAGGTGGTAACGGAACAAACGGTGGAAACACAACCTTTGGTTCTTTTTTAATCAGTTATGGCGGTGAGGCTGGCTCAGGAGCTGGCGATTCAAACCAAGGCGGCGGTCAGTTTGGTTATGGCGGTGGTGTTTTAGGTGCTCGTATACCTTACGCATATTTAGACGGTCATTTTGGATCTGCTGGTAATGGTTTTAATCAATATAAATCATCAGCTCATGGTGGTGGCTCCGGTGGTGGCTCCGGTGATTGGGCTAACTCATATCCTTTAGGCGGCTGTTCGTATCAAGGCGGTCCTGGAGGAGGTTCCGGTGGTTATTTATTTAGTAGTGTAACTACTTACGGATCTGCTGGTAATGCTGGCGGAACAATAACAGGCTCTACAGGAGGTGGTGCTGTTGGCGGTGCTACACCATCTACAGCAACTTCTAACGGCAACAACGGTGCTAACGGATCAACCACAGCCCGTGAAGGCGCTGGTGGTGGTAGTTCTGGTGGCGGTACATCAGGTACTGGTGGTAATGGCGGTACAGGCGGTATAGCCTCCGGTGGTGGTGGCGGTGGTGCTAGTCGTAATGGTTCAAACTCCGGTGCTGGTGGTAATGGTGGACCAGGTCTTGTCCGTGTCTATACTTGGTAAGGTGATGCTATGAGATGGGCAATCATTGATAATCATACAGTAACAAACGTAGCAGTGGCTGATGAAGCCTATGCAGTACAACAAGGTTGGATTCCTTGTCCGGACTATGCAGGACCAGGATGGGGTTATGTTGATGGTACATTCACAGAGCCTACACCTACTTTAGAGGCTGTAGCACCTACGCCAACCAAAGAAGACTTGTTAGCTCAATTAGCAGCACTACAACAGCAGATACAAGCGTTGGTGTAACATGGCTCTCCACGCTGATGAGTCAATAAAGCAGGTTGGTGATGCTATATCGATAATCACTGTAGTAGGTACGTTAGCTGAGTTGTTACCTGCTATAGCTGCTGTACTAACGATCATGTGGACTGCTATTCGTATATGGGAAACAGATACCGTACAGTGTATGTTTAAAAAGAAAGGAAAGACAAATGCCGATGGTGAACAATAAAAAGTTTCCTTATACCGCTAAAGGTAAGAAAGAAGCGGAAGAATACGCATCAAAGAAAGCTAAGAAGATGCACGAGAAAAAAGAATCAAAGGCTATGAAGGCTAAAGAGAAGAAGATGGGTTATCCATCATGAAACAGAAACCAGCTAAAGTACGTAAAGTCATGAGAGAGTACAAAGAAGGTACTCTTCATAGTGGTAAAGGTGGTCCTGTCGTTAAGTCTCGTAAACAAGCAGTTGCTATTGCTTTGTCAGAGGCTGGTATGTCTAAGCCTAAGAAGAAGAAATGAAACCAGGACTGTATGCGAACATACAAGCCAAGCGTAAGCGTATCGCTGAAGGCTCTGGTGAGAAGATGAGAAAGCCAGGCACTAAAGGTGCTCCAACAACCAAAGACTTCAAGGAGGCAGCAAAAACTGCTAAGAAGAAATGAAGAAAGACTCTAGGTTAGAAAGAGCAGGAGTGTCCGGATATAATCGCCCTAAAAAAACACCTGGACATCCTACCAAATCACACATTGTTGTAGCAAAGGACGGTGATCAAGTTAAGACCATTAGATTTGGTCAACAAGGTGTTTCTGGTTCCCCTGAAGGTTCTGCAAGGAATAAGTCCTTCAAAGCTAGACATGCAAAGAACATTGCTAAAGGTAAAATGTCTGCGGCTTGGTGGTCCGAAAAAATTAAATGGTGACATATGGCTACGTACTTAGATTGTGTTAACGGTGTACTACGAAGGCTTCGGGAAACTGAAGCCTCAACTGTATCTGATACACCATACGTTAAGCTAGTTGCTGACTTTGTTAACGAAGCTAAACGTGAAGTAGAAGATACCTGGAGTTGGTCTATTCTTCGTACAACGAAGACCATCAATGCTGTTAATGGTACACAGAACTATGCTATCACAGGTTCTAATCCACGTAGTAAGTTGTTAGTGGTGTACATACCATCAGTAAAGAGAGACTTAACTCAGGCAACACAGAATCAGATGCACGAGTGGACTAACTTACAAGGTACAGTGTCCGGTACACCACAGTACTTCTCTGTAGGTAATTCTAACACTTCTGGTGAGATCACTATTGATCTATGGCCTATACCAGGATCTTCGATTACTGTGAAGGTAGACTGTGTTGTTCCACAGGCTGATCTGTCAGTATCTTCAGATGTTATCTATGTACCATCAGAGTTAGTTATCCAAGGTGCTTATCTTCGTGCTATCAATGAACGTGGTGAAGATGGTGGTAGGTTGTCTGAACAGCAAGCAGATCTGTACCGTAAAGCAGTTGCATCATATGTAGCTATTGAATCAGAACGCTATGCTGATGAAACAACATGGGAGTGGTCATAATGGCTGCTGAGTTAAAATCAGTTAGTCTTCTTGCCCCAGGATTCTTTGGACTTAACACACAGGATTCATCGTTAGGTCTTCCTAAAGAGTTTTCTCTTAAAGCTGACAATGCTGTCATTGATCAGTATGGTCGTATAGCATCCCGTAAAGGATGGGATAACTTAAACACTTCTGTAGGTTATGTAGGTACAGAGCCTACCATGTTGTATGAGATTGTCAAGAAAGACGGTACAACAGAGCTTGCGTCTATCGGTGACAACAAGATCTACACAGGTACAACAACACTAACTCTTAAGTATACTGGTTCTACGTGGACAGCACAGAACTGGAAAGCAGTTAGCTTTAACAATCATACATACTTCTTCCAACGTGCTCATGATCCTATCATGTATGACCATGCAGGTAACACATGGACACTGATGTCCGCTCATGCTGGTTATTCAGGTACTGTACAGCTTGCTAATGAAGTTCTAGGTGCTTATGGTCGTCTATGGGTTGCTGACACCACCACTGATAAAACTACTGTATGGTGGTCTGATGCGTTAACAGGTCATAAATGGTCTGGTGGTAACGCTGGTTCCATCAGCATAGAAAAGGCATTCACTAACGGAACTGATTCAATCGTAGCATTAGCAGCCTTTAATGGCTATCTAATCATCTTTTGTAAGAAAAGTATTGTTATCTACTCAGGTGCCACCACAGATCCATCAACTAACTTGTCATTGGTAGAAGTCATTGATGGTGTAGGCTGTGTTGCTAGAGATTCTGTACAGGATGTAGGATCTGATATCTTCTTCTTATCTGATACAGGTGTTCGTAGTCTAGGAAGGATTATCCAAGAGAAATCTCCTCCTTTGTTCGATGTCTCTAGGAACATCCGTGATGATCTGTTAGCAGACTTCACCACGAACAACAGTGTAGATAACATTAGATCTGCATACTATGAAAAAGATGGTTTCTATCTGTTGTCATTCCCTACAGCAGGTATTTCATACTGTTTTGACTTAAAGAGTAGGCTACAGGATAACTCTTGTAGAGTAACAAAGTGGACAATAGCACCTAAGTCATTAGCTACCACTAAAGATCGTAAGTTGTACTTAGGTAGGTTAGGATACATCGGTAACTATGGTGCTCTTGCATCAGACAACGGTGATTCATTCAGGTTTGCATACTACACAGCACACTTAGATGCTACAGCACCATCAGTGCTGAAGATGCTAAAGAAGATGTCTTTGTTTCTTATCGGTGGTCTAAACACTAACGTATTTTTGTACTGTGCTGTTGACTACAGTTCATTGTATTCAATATCACAGATCAACAACGTAGGCGGTACAACAAGATCAGAGTACAACATCAGCGAATACAACATCGCAGAGTACAACAGCGGTGCATTCGTTAACAACACCAAAGTAAATCTAAGTGGAACAGGTAGAGTCTTTCAGATTGGTATTGAAGCCAACATATCTACTGATTCCCTATCTATTCAACAGATGGACGTATACTTTAAGACAGGTAAATTAGCATGAGTAACTACGTCAAAACAACTAACTTTGCTGCTAAGGATTCGCTGGTATCTGGTAATCCAGCAAAGCTAATTAAAGGTACTGAGATCAACACTGAGTACGACAACATAGCTTCTGCGGTAGCATCCAAAGCAGATACTGCATCCCCTACATTCACTGGTACAGTAACGTTACCTACTGGTGGTGTTGTCTATGATGATGGGACATACTGATGAGCACTTCTATAGACGCTAAAGTAGCAGCGTTAGATAACATACTAGCTACTCCTGTTGGTACACCTAATGTCACTTTAGGTTTACTTAACCAAGCTAAGAACATTGCAGATAAGAACCCTGATAAAGGCAAGATAGATACACCTTTTGGTAACTTGTTTGCTAGAGATGCTGTATTCTTGTTCGATGAGTTAAACAAGATGGGTGTCTCTGATCCATCTAAGTTGTCAGCACAGGTTGTAGGTGATAAGGTTGTATACAAGGATGGTACAACAGGTAATGTTGTTCAGGAAAGTAAAGTATCTGAAGGTGGTAGTCTTAAGTTAGGTAAAACAGGTGGTAGAACTGGTGATGTTGAAGGTTATGACTTGTTCATGGTTCCTAACGAACAAGGTGGTTTAACACTAGCTAGTGACAAGGTAGAGCAGAGTAACTGGTTAAAGTTCAGAGATAACGTACTGAAGCCTGCTGCTGTTATTGGCGGTGCATACTTAGCTGCTACAACCCTACCAGGATTACTTGGTGGTGGTGGAGCCACTGGTGCTGGTGCTGTAGGTACAGGCACAGGAGCGTTAACAGGTACTACAGGTTTACTAGGCGCAGAATCGGCTTTAGCTGTTGCCGGTGTTGAAGGAGCAGCATCACAGTTAGCAACTACTGCTTACGCTAATGCAATTGCAGCAGGAGCTACACCGGCTGTTGCTTCTATTGCTGCTGATACTGCCGCTGGTTTAGTTGGTTCTGGTCTAACAGACGCTGCTATACTGTCTAGTGCTGCTGAAACAGCCGCTGCAACCGCTGCCACAGGAGCTGCTGGTGCTGCTGGAAATATAATAGGCGGTGGCGGAGCAATTACAGCAGGCACGACAGGAGCACTAACAGGCGCTAACGCACTTGCAGGTACTGTTGCAGGCTCTACAGCAGCTAGCACAGCCGCTAAAGCAGGAACTTCTTTACTTGGTAATGCTTTGTCCGGTGCTGCTAATGTAGCGTTAGCACAAGATAGAGCTGATGCTTTAAGAGAACAAGGTCGTATAAGTCAAGAACAGTACAATCAACTATCTAACCAACTACAGACACAGTACACTAACTTAGGGTTGTTCGGACAACAAGGATTGGAGAACGTAGGCAGAACAGCAGCAGGTATGGTTGGTAACTTTACACCTTATGGTGTTACTAATCAGTTGTTTGGTACTAAAGTTAATCCTGAGACAGGTGCTGTAGAGACTACATTAACTAATGTTGGTGAAGAACTGTATAATCCTTTTGCTAGGGTAGCAGCACAGTCTGCACAGGCTGCTGAGATGACTAACGTTGATCAGTTAGCTAAAGATTACTATAGTAAAATAGCTGCGTTGTCTGCACCAGAGATTGAACGTCAACGGTTAGCAACAGAGGAACGTCTACGTGCTCAAGGTAGATTGGGTGTAAGTGGATCTGCTTTTGGTGGTTCTTCACCAGAATTGCTAGCACAGGAACAAGCTATTGCTAGACAGCAACTAGAAAGAGAACTACAGTCTAGGCAAGCTGCTTTAGGTGAGCGTGGTACGTTAATTAGTCAGGGTAACGCTGCTTATGCTCCTATCAGTAACTTGTTAGGGATGCAAGCACAACAACAGCAGTTGTCTGGTCAGTTAGGTCAAATGGCTCAGCAAGGAAGAATAGCAGCAGCTCAACTCTATGCTCAACCAGCAGCACAAGGTTATACGTCAGCACTGAACGTAGGTGCTCAAGGTCTTGAACAGCTTGCTGCTACAGGTAGACTTGGTATAGCGTCTAACTTACAAGCTCAACAGGCTGCTCTGTCTGGTACAACAGCAGCAACACAGAATGCTGTAGGAAATCTACTAACACCAACAAACATAACTACAGGGTTAAACGCCGCAGGTAGGTTGTTGGGTGTTCCTGGTTTAGGTTAAGGAAAGATTATGGCACAACAAGATATGGGATTGTTCGGTCCTTCAGCGGCTGAGGTTCAACGTGCTTTAGATGATAGAGCACGTCTAAGTAACCTAGAACAAGCTAAGTTAGATCCTTATCAAAGCATTAGACTATCTATGGCTAATTACGGCACTGCTGCTGGTAAAGCTATAGGTGGTTTGTTCGGTATCGAAGATCCAGCATTGAAAGAAGCTACTGAGATGGATGCAGTAAAGAAAGTAGTGGCTTCACAGTGGGATGGTAGCGATCCTGAGAAGGCTTTAGAGTTGTTTGTTCAGGAAGCGAACAAAAGAGGATTAACACAGCAAGCATTGTCAGCCTCTGAGCGATTGACTAAAATGAAGGCTGATAGAGAGAAGGCTGAACAAGGTAAGGTTAAGACATCTTATGAGATTGGTAAGATTGCAGCACAGACGCAAGAAGCATTACGTAAAGCACAACAAGCCGCTGCTGCTAAAGTACCATCTTTGATTCAATATCAAGAAGCTAGAGATGCTATTGATGATGCTTTACAAACAGAACAAGATCCTCAAGTTCGAACAAGGCTTGAGACAAGAAAGAAAGAACTTGATAACTATATTAACAAAGAAAGCACAAGAGAGCCTAAAGATAAAACACCTCCATCAGTAGGTTCAGATAGAGAGGCAATAGCTCAAGAAATATATGGTAAGGGTTTTTATGACTTAGCACCAGCAGAAAAGGCTGTTGTTAATAAAAGAGCTGATGAACTTGCTGAAAGACGTAAACCGTCTTTAAGTGTTACGCTTCTTAAGAACTTAAAATCTATTGGTGATGTTAGGGAACAGTTTAATACTAACGTAAAACCATACGTCACAGCAGCAAATGCAGCAGCAAACGCAGAAGCAATGATTGACCAAGCTTCTCAAGGAAACTTCCAAGGTTGGAGAGCAGCTATCACACAACTAGCTAAATCTGTTGGAGATAGTCAAATTAGTAGGGCTGAGATTGAGGCATATGGTATTGATCCCAGTCTTGTTGGTTCTATTGTAGACCGTACAAGTATATTCTTTTCAGGCACCCCTTCACAAGATACTATTAAAGGTGCTAAGAAAATTGCTAACTTAGTTAAAAAGGTTAATCAAGATAGGGCAATACAAGAGCAAGGAACGTTTCTTGAGTTGGCTAAACAGGCTGAAGGATATAACCCTAACACAGCTCCAAGATTCTTTGAACTTCCTTTTTCGCCTACAATAGCCGTTGTTAAGGATCAAGGGGTACAGGAAGGCACTACCTCATCAGGAACTAAATATAAACTTACAATTAAGTAAGGAATAGTAATGCCTACTTACACGTATACGATTAAAGGTCGTACTGTAGAAACACAGTCACCTCTTTCTGATAAAGAGATTGATGAGATTGCAACAACCATCCCTGACACTGAGTCTAAGAAGTCTATGACACAACAAGCGTCAGAAGTATTTAGGAGAAGAAATCAAAGGGAACAAAGTGATGTATCTACCTTAGATTATTTAGGAAATGTTGTCAAAGAATCAGCAGCTCGTTTCCCTGCCCAGATCATACGTGCTATGGGTGGTATGGAACCAACATCAGAAGAACTTCGTAGAGGTATTGAGTCGCAGATAGCACAGCCTGTAGAACAAGCTGGTAGAACTTATTTAGGCGCACAGCAGATACCGGCCCCATCACGAACAGCCAGAGTTGTCGGTGCTGGTATTGAGTCTACGATGGACCCTTTAAGTATAGCGGGAGGGTCTAGCCTTGTTGGTCGTTTATTAGGTGGTTTTATACCAGGAATGACAGCAGAGGTTGGTTCACAGTCTTTAGAAAAGTACGGTCCTGTTCCTCAAGCAATAGGTGCTTTAACTGGTGGTATTACTGGTGGATTAACACAGTCTCAGATCGGCGGTAGGATTGCTAAGGCTGGTTATGAAAAAGGTATGCCAATGGCTAAACGGGCTTGGCAAAAAGTAACAGGAACACGACCAGAGGAAGAAATACAGCGTGAAGCTAGCGGTGCTGTAGAAAACATCTTACGTGCTGCTGCTGACGCTGATCCTAACATTGCTGCTAACATTCAAAGAGCTGATGAGATAGCTCGTACTACTGGTGTACAACTACCAGCAACGGCTATTCTAAACAGTAACCCAGTGTTAGTTGATCAAGTTAGAAGTTTAGCTGCTAGAGATCCTGTATTTCGTAGCCAATACGGTCAACAGTTTGAACAAGCTCAACAGGCTTTAGAAGGAAGAGCTACACGGTTGTTCGGACAACCAGCAACAGCCAATGCAGTCATTCAGCAAACTGTTAAGGATATACCTCTTGATAAAATTCAGCTTCGTAGAATAGACGCTCTTAACAAAGAGATAATTAAAAAGTCTACTTTTACCACTGCTGATACAAAAGATCTAGGGGCATCTATTGATAAGTTACTAGTTGATAAAGAAATAGCTGCTAGGAAGGTTACTAGTCCGTTGTATGACGATGCTCTAAACTTCGCTAGAGAAAATGATATTAACTTTCCAGCAAAGAACATAGAAGACATTTTAACTTATGCAGAAGATACAAAGAATGCTGATATATTAAAGACGTTCCCTTCTATCTGGAATAAGCTAGAAAAAGATCTTAGACCTAAAGTTACTCAGGCAGTATCTATATTACAACCAAATGGTAAGCCTTTTAAAATATTAGGACCAGGTTCTATTGAAGACTTAGATTCCTTAAAAAGAGAAGTTAATTTACAACAGCGTAGAACAAAAAACGAAGATACTAAACGTATATTAGGTAACTTGCGTGAGAAAGTAGATGAGGTTATTTATTCTTTGCCTGAAGGGTTTTCTTCAAGGTATAAGTATGCTGATGCTGTTTATAGAAGTACTGTTGGCGAGCCTTTTAGCGAAGAAGCAATCAAACAAATAGATAGGGCTAGGTTTGATGAAGCAATCGTACCTATTCTTACCAAGAATAAGTCCTCTATAACTCAGTTCTTAGATGTTACAGGGAACGAAGGTGCTGATCTAGCAATAAAGGCTTTCTTGTTAGACTTTGACAAAACAGCAGTTAAGGATGGAGTCATTGATGTTAACGCTGCTAGGAAGTGGTTAAAAAGTAAGGAACCTGCTTTATCTGTATTAGGAGACAGAGCAGATACTATTAGAAATGCTGTCAACGATGTTAACGTATTGAATGTAGAGAAGGTAAAGATTAACAATGCCTTCACTGAAGCTAAGAAGAATAAGCTACTTCAACTAGAAGGTAAAACAGCACAAGAGATCGTAAGCGGTCTATACAGTAAACCAGCTAACGTAGATCAGTTCTTACGTACCTATGGTAGTAACGTAGATACATTGAATGCTGTACGATCATTCATGTTAGATGATGTATTGTCCGCTACTGATCCTATTGCAGCGTTAACGGACAGAACTAGGAAAGCTACTTACGATAAAGTCTTTGGACCTACGTATATCAAGAATGTAGAGAGTTTAGCAGAGGCTTCTAGAAGATTAGCGGACAATCCTGCTAACGTTAAGTTTAATGTACAGGAAGTACCTAAAACAGAGATTGAGCGTATAACAGGTACTACGCCAGAGTCTATAGCATCACAAGTGCGTGATCGGTTTACATCAGCACCATACGTAGTAACATCACTATTATCTAAATTCTGGGCAAAACAGACAGCAGAAGCTACTGATGCTCAACTTAAGGCTTTATTACTTAATCCTCAAGAAGTTAAGAAGCTGTCACAGGCTTTTACACCAAAGGCTGATGGATCTTTAGATTTAACTAAGGTTAACTCAGCACTGAAGTCAGCACAGAAGTTCGGTGTTAACTTACTAGAGATGGCAATCAATGATGCTGCGATGGGTGCTGTAAGAGCTACACCAGCTATCCAGGCTAACATGCCAGAGGAGATGCAGTGATGTTTGAACTCATCGGTGCTCTTATCGGTGGTGTTTTCCGTTTAGCACCAGAGGTCTTAAAGATCTTAGATAGGAAGTTTGAAAGAGAGCATGAACTGAAGAAGTTAGATGTTGAAGTCTCTATCGCTAAGATGCAAGCAGAGTTTGCTCTACAGCAGGGACATCAGCGTCTACAAGAGCATGAATTAGATGCTATCGGTGAAGCATTCAAACAACAAGCAGAGTCTGACAGCAAAGCCTGGAAGTGGGTAGCATCGCTATCTGCTTTGGTTAGACCAGCAGTGACGTACTGGTTCGTAGCTTTCTATTCAGTTGTCAAAGCTGCTGGACTATACCTAGCTTTTCTTCAGGATGGTTCATGGACAGCAGTGTTGTTGTCAGGATGGACTGACTACGATGAAGGTATGCTGTCATTAATTTTAACGTTCTGGTTTGTTGGTAGAGTATGGGAATCAAAGAAGTAATCGCCATTGCTGAACCACTAATCAAGAGATTCGAAGGCTGGAGAAGTAAACCCTATCTGTGTAGTGCTAATGTCCCCACCATAGGTTGGGGATCAACAATGTATGAGAACGGTGATAGGGTTACCTTAGATGATCCTGAGATCTCAAAAGAAAGAGGACAGGAATTGTTCGAACTTGATGCAGAGAAGTTCTTGCTTCAAGTCTACAAAGCCTGTCCAGTGTTGACGAAACACAATAACAAAGCTGCTGCAATACTTAGTTGGACTTATAACTTAGGTGTTGCTAGGCTTAGATCATCCACGATGCGAACAAGAATAAACCAAGAACGATGGGAGGAAGCTGCTCAAGAACTAAAGCGTTGGAATCTTGCAGCAGGTAAAGTAACCAAAGGGCTTGTTCTTCGCCGTGAAGCAGAGGCGACATTATTCCTCCTTAGCCCAACCAACAACAAAGCTAAAGATAGCAATGTTAACAAAGACGAAGAACCCTTCGAGAAGAACCTCAGAGCTGTCCTCATCAGTTACGACAAAATCATCAGAGTAGCAAATCCCTAACATAAACCCTGGTAGAAAAGACCAACCCCATATATTCGGCATAGTTTTCCTTAGTGACCTTTATAGACCCCTTTGCAGGGGTCTTTTTTTATTTAAATTTCACACACACCGGCTACACAGGCTAGCTGCTGTGCACCTTCGACGTTATCATCATTTTCTTTAAGCATATCCCAGTTGATGTTTACAGGCATCTTAGCTAACAAGGCTTCATAGTCTTCCTTGCTGCATGTCTCATAAGGTGCCTGTCGATATGTCCCCCCGTCCATTGGCAGGAATGATACACCAGTACAGATATCAAAGTTGTCAAATACCCAAGCCCCTACAGTAGGCCAATCATTTTCGTTAACTGAGATAGTTACTGAAGGTTTATGTTCGCACCAGTGAAGCTGATAGATACGCCATAGGTTAAGGTGAGCTATAGCATCAACATCATCCCTGGTGATAGCACCTTCAGGAGCCTTCATAGGAAATGAGAACACAGTAGTGCTGTCTGGTCTCATCACACAAGGCTCACTAGGAATACCTTGTTCGATCATAAACGCCGTGAGAGGATCTTTTTTATCTGATCGTACACGCCTAATGTAATAGTGGGCATGTTGAGGATGAATGCCAGAAGCAGTGCCACACAACTGAGACACAGTACCAGAAGGCTTGACGCAAGTGATAGCAGCAGAGACAGGGATATTAAGAGCATTTGCTGTAACTTCGTTAGCAATGATTGCTTCATTTCTCAACATCTCCAATCTTGCTGGTAACGCTTTATCATCAGGATCATTCAGTAACATATGATCATAGATACCTGTCAGTGATACACCCAATAGACGCTCTTCAGCGGTGTTCTTTTCCCAGATCTTACGTAGGTATGGGAAGGTAGTCATTGTGCTCTGCCAAGTGCCTAAAACAGCTGCTACACGTACTTTGTACATTAAATCTTGAAGTGTGTCCGTATCACGAACAATGACCTCTGTGAGGTTACAGAACTGGTAAGGACGTAGTATAATCTCTGAGCAAGGATTCGTACCAAAGTCATGGTTAGGATCTCTACGACCATTGATAGCTGCTTGCTTCTTCGACGCATCTCTGTTAAAGATACCACGTTCACCTGAATGGCTTTCATAGATCGAACACCATTCACGCATAAACTGCCCTACTGAAGGCTTTACATCATAAACAGCAGAGTTGTTAGCAAGACTACGCTGTCCTTGTTGCTCCCACCATGCTCCTGCTTTAGCGTGTGCCATACGATCATCACTGAGATCGCTTAAAGAGATCATCGCAGAACGCCGCACACCACCCACAACAACAACCTCCCCGATCTTGCACAAAATATCATGGCATTCAAGGGACGACAGACGACGATTTTTGGCCGCTTGGAACTTCCTAATAACAAACTTGAATAGTTCAACGAGGGGTTCTGGACCAGAAGCTCTGCCTCCAAAGGTCTTAAGTCTGGAGCCAGCAGGTCTAACTTTGGATACGTCCCAGGTTGCAATTTCTCCAGCGTATAGTAAAGCAATGAGTTGTCGTAATGCTTTAGCCCAGCCCTCTTTGCTGTCGGATACCACGATAGTAGTTTTACTATCGAATAACTGATCAGGGACTTCAGGTAGTTGATTAACATACTTAGCCTCTACTGAGAATCCAACGCCTGTTCCACACAGGAGGATGTACATCGCCTCATCAAAGGACTTAGGGTCGTCGATAGGCAGATAACTACAGTTATAACCAGCAATGTTCTGACGCTCAAGTGCCTCTCCAGCGGTCATCATACAACGCATCGAAGGCATTACATCCATGTTTAGGATTGCTTTATGCACTGTCTTGTATATGTGTTGTGGGATCTCATACTTGTGTTTATCTAACAGTTGTTTCTTCATGAATCCCATGTAGCGTTCAACTGTTTCACTCCAGTTCTCACGTCTGCCTTGTTCGTCAATGAAACGACTGTAGCGGCTTTTGTGGATAAAACTTGAGTAGTTATTTAACTTCATTCTTCTTCCTCTTCGGTGTCATCTATTTCGTCAACAAGTTGGTCAAACATGGCTTCGATTCTGTCCTCAAACCTGTCTACCAGTTCTTCTGTTGTTATGTTCAATATCTCAAGTAGAGATATTTCATCTAGTCTTTTTAGTTTATCAAACAAGTCCAGAATCGTTAATGCCATAATCACTCCTTATAGTACTTACTCTTTACTAAATCATAGTTCTCAATCAAATATTCCAGGTAGTGTACTGCTTTCTGTAGATCTTCTTTACCATTCTTACGATGGAATCGTTGAATGTACTTAACAACATTAGCTGACCAAGGGTCTAAACTCCATGCTGAGATAACATCCCAAGGTTGTAGTGTTGTCTGTTTGTAATGATCACCACCAACCTGTTTAGCCTGGTTTGAGTATTTCGGCAGCAATTGGTTCACTCCTTCGTTGTTGTTGCCACCCACCGCAGTCTTGGCATTGATAGCGTTGATATTTTCCTGTGAGTGAGGTACTAAACCCTCTCCTCTGTAGATTGATACTAG
>JACCEA010665400.1_pt1 | contig 35781 bp, 37 predicted proteins | sample 7449851 | NCBI WGS metagenome assembly JACCEA01 (sample SAMN15323453, study PRJNA562643) | freshwater metagenome | isolation source: river surface water | place: USA:Blue River Watershed | collected 2017-08-18 | reverse complement strand
GTCGTGGCCTGGTCAACTACGCCAGCTCCGAGGCCAAACGCCTGTGTGGCAAGCCCTCATCCGAGATCGAGACCTTGTTGGGCTTCATCGCCGAGCCCGAAATGATCCACCGCGACAACCTGGTGATGCGCGGCTGATCAGTCAGTGGGTGGGCTGCTGGTTGACGTGGGTTGCGACGCACCGTTTGCTGGCACCCCATCGGGCTGTACGGCGTCACCCTCACCGCGTGGATTGCGCGAACGCTGCCTGAGGTATCGCCCCCGGTTTTCCATGCGCGGCAAATAACGGGAGAGCTCATTGAGCGCAGACTGATACACACCGCGCTTGAATTCCACCACCACATCCAAGGGCACCCAATAGTCGTTCCACCGCCAGGCATCGAACTCGGGATGGCTGGTGGCACGCAGGTTGAGGTTCCAATCGGGCGACACCAGTTGAAGCAAATACCAGATTTGTTTTTGCCCTTTGTAATGCCCCCGTGCATCGCGGCGGATGAAGTGGTCAGGCACTTCGTAGCGCAACCAGTCGCGGGTCCTCCCCACGATGCGCACGTGTTCTGGGCGCAAGCCAACTTCTTCGAAGAGCTCGCGATACATCGCCTGCTCTGGGGATTCGCCTCTGTCAATGCCGCCTTGAGGGAATTGCCAGCTGTGGGTGCGAATGCGTTTGCCCCAGAAAACCTGATTGCGTTGGTTGAGCAGAACAATGCCGACATTGGGTCGAAAGCCGTCCCGGTCAAGCATAATCAAGCCTCAAATTTTTGAACTGAGGCCATTATCCACAGTCTCGGTGTCCCATCAAGCCTTTGCCCTTTCAATTCCTTTCAAGCTCATGAAAGCCTCCGCGTTCCTCATTGCCACCCTCAAAGAAGCCCCTGCAGATGCCGAGGTCATCAGTCACCAGTTGATGATGCGCGCAGGGCTGATCAAGCGACTCAGCGCAGGCATTTACAACTACATGCCCATGGGCTTGCGCATCTTGCGCAAGGTCGAAGCCATCGTGCGCGAAGAAATGAATCGCGCAGGCGCCATTGAACTCACCATGCCGGTGGTTCAGCCCGCAGAGCTATGGCAGGAAACGGGGCGCTTTGAAAAAATGGGGCCTGAGTTGCTTCGCATAAAGGATCGCCACGACAGGGACTACGTGGTCCAACCCACCAGCGAAGAGGTGGTGACGGACATCGCTCGGCAAGACTTGCGCAGCTACAAGCAATTGCCCAAAAACCTCTATCAAATCCAAACCAAGTTCAGGGACGAGCGACGCCCCCGCCTTGGCCTCATGCGCGGGCGCGAGTTCATCATGAAAGACGCCTACAGTTTTGACCGCAATGCCCAGGCGGCCAAAGACAGCTATCAGGTCATGGCCCAGGCCTATCGAAAAATCTTTGACCGCTTTGGCTTGACCTATCGCGCCGTGGCGGCCGACAGCGGCGCCATCGGTGGCGACCTGAGCGAAGAGTTCCAGGTCATCGCCGCCACCGGCGAAGACGCCATCGTCTATTGCCCCAACAGCGATTACGCGGCCAACCTCGAAAAGGCTGAAGCCCTTGCCCCCAGCGCTTCACGTGCTGCGGCCAGCGCCGCCTTGACGCGCACCCCCACGCCAGGCAAGAGCACGTGCCAAGACGTGGCCCAGCTTCTGGGCGTGCCCTTGCACACCACGGTCAAGTCCCTGGTGCTGGCCACTGACGAACTCGACGACCACGGTGCGGTGGTGCGCTCCACCGTCTGGCTGCTCTTGCTGCGTGGCGACCATGACATGAACGAGGTCAAAGTGGGCAAGCTCGATCCGTTCAAACAGGGTTTCCGTTTCGCCACGGTGGCCGAGATCGAAGACCACTTCGGCTGCAAGCCCGGTTACCTTGGTCCCATTGGTTTGAAAAAGCCCCTCAAGGTGGTGGCCGATCGCGAGGTGGCCGTCATGGCCAACTGGATTTGTGGCGGCAACGAAGTGGATGTGCATCTGGTGGGGGTGAACTGGGGACGCGATCTACCAGAGCCTGACCTGGTGGCCGACTTGCGCAACGTGGTGGCGGGTGACCTGTCACCCGATGGCCAAGGTCCTTTGGCGATTGAGCGTGGCATCGAGGTGGGGCATGTGTTTTACCTGGGCACCAAATACTCCAAGGCCATGAATGCCACCTTCCTCGACGAAAACGGCAAGCCCCAATTTTTTGAGATGGGGTGCTATGGCATTGGGGTCACCCGTTTGCCAGCCGCTGCGATTGAGCAAAACCATGACGATCGCGGCATCATCTGGCCCGACGCAATTGCCCCCTTCACCTTGGTGATCTGTCCCATTGGCATGGACCGCAGCGAGGCCGTCGCGCAGGCTGCGCACGACTTGCTCCATCACTTGCTGGCCTTGGGGGTGGACGCCATCCTTGACGATCGCAACGAGCGCCCCGGCGTCATGTTTGCCGACTGGGAACTCATTGGGGTGCCCCACCGGGTTGTCTTGTCCGACCGTGGCCTCAAGGCCGGGACTGTGGAATACCAGCACCGCCGCGCCAGTGAAGCCCAGTCGATCGCGGTGGGTGACATCCAGGCTTTCTTGCGCACCGCCTTGCACCTCTGAGCAGTGTCGCGCATGAAAAAGGCGACCTCACGGGGTCGCCTTTTTTGTGCGTCAGGGCTTGACCTCAGTTGGTGGTGCCCAGGACTTGTTGCAACTCGCCCGACTCATACATTTCCATCATGATGTCAGAGCCGCCAATGAATTCGCCCTTGACGTAGAGCTGAGGAATGGTGGGCCAATTGCTGAAGGTCTTGATGCCTTCGCGAATCTCTTGGTCATCCAGCACGTTCACGGTCTTGATGGCTTTGGTGTCCACACCGCTGGCCTTGAGCACTTGCAAGGCCCTGCCCGAGAAGCCGCACATGGGAAAGGAGGCCGTTCCCTTCATGAACAAAACCACATCGTTGGATTGCACCAATTCGGCAATGCGTTGTTGAACCTGACTCATCTGAACTCTCCCTAGAACTGGACCACAGGCGGCTGCGAGCGCTGGCCGCGACACGGTGAATTATTCCACCTCTGGCCATTGCCCGCCGCTGCAGCGCTCAATCCCAGCCAAATCCTTGCGGCTTTGCACCTGTGCAAAGCCTCGATCCATCAACATGGTGCGCACGGCACGGGCCTGGTCGTGCCCGTGCTCAAGCAGCATCCAGCCGCCCGGCTTCAGGTGACTCGGCGCGTGTTCAACCAGGTGGCGCACATCCGCCAAGCCATCCTCGCCAGAGACCAGCGCCTCGCGGGGCTCATGCCGCAAGGCCAACAGATGTGGGTCCCGTTCGTTGATGTAGGGCGGGTTGCTCACGATGAGATCAAACGCCCCGGTGACCGCGTCAAACCAATCGCCTTGCAACCAGTTGACGCTCAGCCCGAGCCGCTGACCATTGGCCTTGGCCACGGCCAACGCGGCCTCGCTGCGATCCGAGCCCGACACCTGGGCATGGGCAGCTTGCGCGGCCAAGGCCAGCGCCACCGCACCGCTGCCCGTGCCCATGTCCAGCACCCTGGCTGGGCGCTCGTCATGGAGCAAGTCCAAGGCCCAATCCACCAGGGTCTCGGTGTCTGGACGTGGATCGAGCACCTGTTCATTGATGTGCAGCTCGAGCCCATAAAAATACTTGCGCCCGGTGAGGTAGGCCACGGGCAGGCCATCGAGTCGGCGCGCCACCATGGCTTGCCAGCTGGACCATTGCGTGGCACTCATGGCCAGGTGGTCGTGGGTGATGAGCCAGGCTCGATCTGACGATGCCGGCGCCATCAGGTGCAGCATGAGCCACTGGGCATCGTTTCGGTCCAGCCCCAACTGCATGGCTTGCGCCATGGCCCGAGCCACCGTAGGTTCCTGGCTCAAGCGGTGGACTCCAGGTCGGCCAGCTTCTCGGCCTCGTGCGCGGCGCGCAAGCCCAGGAGCAAGTCCCCCAAGTCGCCCTCCATCACTATGGGGAGTTTGTACAGGGTCAGGTTGATGCGGTGATCGGTGACCCGCCCTTGCGGGAAGTTGTAGGTGCGGATGCGGTCAGACCGGTCGCCACTGCCGACCAGGCCTTTTCTCAGGGCGGCGTCTTTGGCCGCACGGGTTTTGCGTTCTTGCTCAGCGATGCGAGCCGAGAGCACTTGCAAGGCTTTGGCCTTGTTGCGGTGCTGCGAGCGGTCGTCCTGGCATTCGGCCACCAATCCGGTGGGGAGGTGGGTGATGCGCACGGCGGAGTCGGTTTTGTTCACATGCTGCCCGCCCGCACCGCTGGCACGAAAGGTGTCGATGCGCAAGTCAGCCGGGTTGAGCGCCACGGCCTGAGCTTCATCGGGCTCAGCCAGGACAGCTACGGTGCATGCGCTGGTGTGGATGCGCCCCTGCGACTCGGTGACGGGCACGCGCTGCACGCGATGGCCGCCTGACTCAAATTGCAACCACCCAAAGACCCCGTCTTCATCGCTGCTGATGCGGATGACGACTTCCTTGTAGCCCCCCAGGTCGCTGGGGGACTCGCTGATCAGGGACACTTTCCAGCCACGTCCCTCGGCATGCCGGGTGTACATGCGCAGCAAGTCGCCCGCAAAAAGCGCGGACTCGTCGCCGCCCGCACCAGCCCGGATTTCCAGGAATGCCGGTCGATGGTCATCCGCCCCCTTGGGCAACAGCAAGCGCAGGAGCTGGTCTTCCAGGGCGCTGAGGGTGTCGCGCAATCTGGACAACTCAGATTGGGCCTCTGCCTTGAGGCTGGCGTCGGTGTCAGGGTCGTTGAGCCAATCGGTCCATTGCTGCTGGTCGGCCTGCAATCCTTGCCATTCTTCAAAGCGCTCGGCCAGCACGGCCACCTCAGAGCGTTCGCGCGAGAGCGCGAGGAACTCGGTCATGTTGGCGTGAATGTCTTCGCGCGAGAGCAGGAAATCCAGCTCGTGCAAGCGTTCGAGCTCGCGCGCGAGGCGAGTGCGCACAAAGTCTTTCATGGCAGGAGCTAACGCGAGTTGCGCAAGAAGAAATGCTCGATGGCGTGTCGCGCACGCTCACGGCTTTCGGGGTTGGCGGTGCGCATCTCGGCCATGGCACCGTGCAGCATTTTTTGTGTGAGGGACTTGCTCAGTTGTTCGAGCACCGCCTCCACCGGCTCGCCCTTGGCCAGCGCACGTTGCGCCTTGGCCAATTCGGCCTCGCGCCAGGCATCGGCCTGGGCATTGAGTTGCTGCAGCAAGGGCACGTCCTCGCGTTGCTGCATCCAGTGGACAAACTGCTGCACACCCTCTTCGATGATCACTTCGGCCTGCGCCACCGCCGCCTGGCGATTGGCCTGGCCTTGTTGGACCACTTGAGCCAGGTCGTCCACGGTGTAGAGGAAGACGTGGTCGAGCTGCTTGACCTCAGGCTCGATGTCGCGCGGCACGGCCAGGTCCACCATGAACATGGGACGCTGGCGACGCTTGCGAACAGCGCGCTCGACCGCACCCAAGCCCACCAGCGGCAAGGTGCTGGCGGTGCAGCTCACCACCACATCAAACTGGTGCAGGGCATCGGGCAAGTCAGCCAGGCGCATGACGTCAGCGCCAAAGCGGCTGGCAAGTTGCTCGCCCCGATCCAGACTGCGGTTGGCCACCGTCATTTGCTTTGGGGATTTGGCCGCAAAGTGCGCCATGCACAAGGCAATCATTTCACCCGCACCAATGAACAACACCCGCAGGTCGGTGAAGTTTTCGTAGATCTGACCCGCTAGGCGCACGCTTGCTGCAGCCATGCTGATGGAGTGGGCGCCGATTTCTGTGGAGGAGCGCACCTGCTTGGCCACCGAGAAAGAACGCTGAAAGAGTTGGTTGAGGGTGCTGCCCACACTGCCGTGATCGCTCGCTAGGCGAACGGCCTCCTTGAGCTGCCCCAGGATTTGGGGTTCGCCCAGCACCATGGAGTCCAGGCCGCTGGCCACGCGGAAGGCATGACGCGCAGCAGCCTCATGCTGGTGCAGGTACACATGGGGTTGGAGTTCGTGGGCGGGCACGCCGCCCGATTGCGCCAACCAGCCCAGCGTTTGCTCCAGCTTGGGGGATTCGGCGGCGCAATACAGCTCGGTGCGGTTACAGGTTGAGAGGATGGCCGCTTCGGCTGAGTCGCCCAGTTGGGCGCGCAAATGCATCAGGCCGTGGGTGGTGTTTTCAGGGCCAAATGCAAAGCGACTGCGCAGATCCAGCGGCGCAGTGGTGTGGTTCAAGCCAAGAGCCCAGACAGCCATAAGTCTCGAATTATAAAATTTCATTCATGAACGCCTTGGACTGGTTTTGGGTTTTTGCTAACTTTTTGATGCCTGCATGGGTCATGGCCGTGTTGCTGGCCGTGTTAGCCCCGCGATGGCTGCACCGTGGGCGGCGTCCCCGCTTCGTGCTGAACCTGGTGCTCAGCGGTCTTTTGGGCACATTGGTGCTGGTGGTGGGCCTGGTGCTGACCCAAAACGATGGCCGCATGGCCACCTATGCAGCCCTGTTGCTGGTGCAAGCCACCTTGCAGTGGTGGTTGCAACGCCCCACCGCCTGAAGGCGCGGTTTGCCCCATCCCCTACGACTGTGCGGTCATGGCGACCCATCAGGCGGCATGCGCATCCCCTGCGATAACATCCTCTGTCCCTATGAATGCCCCCACGCCCTTGCACCAGTTGCTGCCCTCCACCCAAGAGGCACCCCGACTGCGTGAGATCCCCTACAACTACACCTCCTTCTCGGACCGTGAGATCGTCGAGCGCGTGCTTGGCCCCGACGCCTGGGACTTGCTCGAGCGCTTGCGTGAGGAGCGCCGCACGGGCCGCTCGGCGCGCATGCTCTACGAGGTGCTGGGCGACATCTGGGTGGTGCAGCGCAACCCTTATTTGCAAGACGACTTGCTCGACAACCCACGCCGCAGGCGTATGCTGGTTGAAGCCCTGGAGCATCGCCTGGGCGAAGTGGAAAAACGTCGCACGCCCCAGGCCGACGAGCAGCGCGATGCCTGGGTCGGTCAGTTGTTGCAAATGGCGCGTGCCAGTGTCTTTGCCTTCGATCGCCATTTCCAGGACCTCGAGCGACTGCGTCGCCAGGTCCAGCGCCGTTTGCGCCGTCACACGGCTGCCGACAACATCCAGTTCGATGCCATGAGCCGTGTGGCCCATGTCACCGACGCCACCGACTGGCGTGTCGAATATCCGTTGGTGGTCTTGTCCCCTGATTCCGAGGCTGAAACTGCGGCCTTGGTCAAGGCCTGCATGGACTTGGGCCTCACCATCGTGCCCCGAGGCGGCGGCACCGGCTACACCGGCGGCGCCATCCCGCTCACCTGGAAGAGTGCGGTGATCAACACCGAAAAGCTCGAGGCCATGACCGAAGTCGAATGGCTGCAACTCCCCGGTCTGGATGCTCCCGTGCCCACCATCTGGACCGAGGCCGGTGTGGTCACCCAGCGCGTGGCCGATGCGGCCGAGCGCGCCGACCATGTGTTTGCAGTGGATCCCACATCCGCCGAAGCCTCGTGCATTGGCGGCAACATCGCCATGAACGCTGGCGGCAAAAAGGCGGTGCTGTGGGGCACGGCGTTGGACAACCTGGCCAGCTGGCGCATGGTCACCCCATCAGCCCAGTGGCTGGAGGTGGTTCGGGTGGGCCACAACCTGGGCAAGATCCATGACGCGCCCATGGCCCGATTTGAGCTGCGCTACTTTGAAGCCGATGGCAAAACCCCCATCCGCACCGAAACCCTGGAGATCCCAGGCGCCACCTTCCGCAAGGCGGGTCTGGGCAAGGACGTCACCGACAAATTCCTCAGCGGCTTGCCTGGTGTGCAGAAAGAGGGCTGTGACGGCCTCATCACCAGCGCGCGCTGGGTGGTGCACCGCATGCCGCAGCACACCCGCACGGTGTGCCTGGAGTTTTTCGGCGCAGCCCACGATGCCGTGCCCAGCATCGTCGAGATCAAGGACTTCCTCTTCGAGCAGGCCAAGACCACCGGCGTGGTGCTCGCTGGCCTCGAACACCTGGACGACCGTTATTTGCGTGCGGTGGGCTATGCCACCAAGTCCAAGCGCGGCGGCTTGCCCAAGATGGTCCTCATTGGCGACATTGCCGGTGACGACGCCGATGCCGTGGCGCGCGCAACCTCTGAAGTGGTGCGCCTGGCCAATGCGCGTTCAGGCGAAGGCTTCATCGCCACCAGCCCCGAAGACCGCAAGACCTTCTGGGCAGATCGCAAGCGCACGGCAGCCATCAGCCGCCACACCAATGCCTTCAAGATCAACGAAGACGTGGTCATCCCCCTTGAGCGCATGGCCGAGTACACCGACGGCATCGAGCGCATCAACATCGAACTGTCCTTGCGCAACAAGCTGGCCTTGTGCGCGGCGCTCATCACCTGGTTTGAATCCGACGCCTTGCCCATCCATCAGCTCAAGGCCGACGATCAGGACGGTCTCACCTCCGAACTCATCGATCAGCGTCTGCAAGAGGCGCTGGCTTGCATTCGCGAGGTTCAAGCTCTGTGGCAATCCTGGCTGGATCAGATCGACCCCCTTTTCCCCCGGCTGCAAAACCATGAGCTTCGCGCCAGCTGGAAGGTGCAAATCCGCGAGCCCCTGCATCGCATCCTCAGCGGCAAGGCTTTTGAGCCTTTGCTCGAGGAATGCAACCGCATTCATCAGCGCGTGCTCAAGGGGCGCGTGTGGGTGGCCTTGCACATGCACGCGGGGGATGGCAATGTGCACACCAACATCCCGGTCAACAGCGACGACTACAACATGTTGCGCACGGCGCACGAGGCCGTTGCACGCATCATGCAACTCGCGCGCAGCCTGGGCGGCGTGATCTCGGGTGAACACGGCATTGGCATCACCAAGCTGGAGTTTTTGAGCGACGAGGAACTCGCCCCGTTTGCCCGTTACAAGCAGCGCGTCGACCCTCAGGGTCACTTCAACAAGGGCAAGCTCTTGCGGGGCGCCGACCTGGCGGCTTTGGGCGAGGATGTGCGACATGCCGACTTGAGCCATGCCTACACCCCCAGCTTTGGCCTCATGGGGCACGAGTCCCTCATCATGCAGCAGTCCGACATTGGCGCGATTGCAGATTCGGTGAAGGACTGCCTGCGTTGCGGCAAATGCAAGCCCGTGTGCGCGACCCACGTGCCTGGCGCAAACCTGCTCTACAGCCCACGCAACAAAATCCTTGCAACTTCCTTGCTCATCGAAGCCTTCCTGTACGAGGAGCAAACCCGCCGGGGGGTGTCCATCAAGCACTGGCAAGCCTTTGAGGATGTGGCCGACCACTGCACGGTGTGCCACAAGTGCGCCTCGCCTTGCCCGGTGAAGATTGACTTTGGCGATGTGACCATGAACATGCGCAACCTCCTGCGCAAGATGGGCAAGAAGTCCTTCCGGCCAGCCAATGCCGTGGCCATGCTCATGCTCAATGCCCACAACCCCGAGCTCATCAAGGCCCTGCGGACCGTGGTGGTGGACTGGGGCTACAAGGCCCAGCGTTGGGCCAACCAGGTCCTGGCGCCTTGGGCCAAGCGACAGACCCAGCGTCCGCCCGCCACCGTGGGCACGGCGCCCTTGCGCGAGCAAGTCATCCATTTCGTGAACAAGAAAATGCCCGCTGGCCTGCCCAACAAGACCGCCCGCGCCTTGCTCGACATCGAAGACCGGGCTTATGTCCCCATCCTGCGCGACCCCCAGCGCACCACGGTGGACACCGAGGCCGTGTTTTATTTCCCCGGCTGCGGCTCAGAGCGGCTCTTTAGCCAGGTGGGTCTGGCCACCCAGGCCATGCTGTGGCATGCCGGTGTGCAAACCGTGTTGCCTCCGGGCTACCTGTGCTGCGGCTATCCCCAGCGCGGTTCTGGCCAGTTCGACAAGGCCGAGAAGATGATCACCGACAACCGGGTGTTGTTCCACCGGGTGGCCAACACCCTCAATTACCTCGACATCAAAACCGTGGTGGTGAGCTGCGGCACCTGCTACGACCAGTTGCAGGGCTACGAGTTCGACAAAATCTTTCCGGGTTGCCGCATCGTTGACATCCACGAATACCTGCTGGCCAAGGGCATCACCCTACAAGACCACCTGGGCACAGACGAGCCCGCTTACCTCTATCACGACCCTTGCCACTCGCCCATGAAGCAGCAAGACCCCATGAAAACCGTGGGGCAGCTGATGGTGAGCCCTGTGCTCAAGACCGAGCGATGCTGCGGCGAATCGGGCACCCTGGGCGTGACCCGGCCCGATGTGTCCACTCAAGTCCGTTTCCGCAAAGAGGCCGAACTCAGGGCCAATGAAAAAACCCTCACCGAACGCCGGGGTGGTCAAGCGCCCCAGCAGGTCAAGGTGCTCACCAGCTGCCCCAGCTGCCTGCAAGGCCTCTCGCGCTACCAGGGCGACTTGCAAAACGGCTTGCTCGAAGCCGACTACGTGGTGGTCGAGATGGCGCGGCGCAGGCTGGGTGAGAACTGGATGCGCGAGTACCTGGACAGCGCCAACGCCGGCGGCATCGAGCGCGTGCTCGTCTGAGGGAGCTGCCCGTGAGCGCACCCCATCCCACCGACATCACCCTGCACACCGAAACCAAATGCCTGGAGGTGGGCTTTGACGACGGCAGTCGCTATCGCATTCCTTTCGAACTGATGAGGGTCTACAGCCCGTCTGCCGAGGTCCAGGGCCATGGACCTGGTCAGGAAGTCCTGCAATCTGGCAAGCGCAGCGTCAACGTGGTGGACCTTGCCCCGGTGGGCAACTATGCCATTCGTCCCAGCTTCAGCGACGGCCACGACTCGGGCATTTTTTCCTGGGAATACCTGCATTTCCTGGGTTCCCAGGCCGATGCGCTCTGGCAGCAATACGAACAACGCCTGCAAGCCGCTGGCCGTGGTCGCGACGACCCCATGCCAACTCAGGGGCGTGGTGGCGCTTGCTCGGTGTGAGAATGCGCCCATGGCACAAACCCACTTTGGCTTCAAGACCGTAGAAGAACACGACAAAGCCCGCCATGTGCGAGGCGTGTTCGATTCGGTGGCCAGCAAATACGACCTCATGAACGACCTCATGTCCATGGGGCTTCACCGCGCCTGGAAGGCCTACACCATCCAGGTGGCCGATGTGCAGTTGGGTCACCGCGTGCTTGACATTGCTGGCGGCACGGGAGACCTCGCCCGCGCCTTTGCCCGCCAGGTGGGCACAACAGGGCAGGTGGTTCACACCGACATCAACTACGCCATGCTCAGCACGGGGCGCAACCGCCTGCTTGACGAAGGCCTGGCCTTGCCCACGCTGGTGTGCGATGCCGAGCAGCTGCCCTTTGCTGACCGCAGCTTTGACCGTGTGAGCGTGGCCTTTGGCCTGCGCAACATGACCCACAAAGACCAGGCGCTGCGCGAAATGTCCCGCGTGCTCAAGCCGGGCGGCAAATTGCTGGTGCTGGAGTTTTCCCGCGTGGCCAAGCCACTCGAGAAGGCCTACGACTGGTATTCCTTCAATGTGCTGCCTCGGCTGGGGCAAATGGTGGCGGGCGACGCCAGCAGCTACCGCTACCTGGCCGAGTCCATCCGCATGCACCCGGATCAGCAAGCCCTCAAAAGCCTCATGCTTAATAATGGCTTTGGTCATGTGGATATTCACAACCTCAGCGCAGGCTTGGTCGCGCTGCATGTTGGAATACGCACTCAAGCCTGATTGGGCTTTAGCAAGGAGAGTCAGCCATGAAACGCTTCGTAATTTGTTTGTCGATGGCCCTGGCCTTAGGGGCGACTTCGGTCCAGGCCAAACGCATGGGCGGCGGCAAATCCGTGGGTGCGCCTTCGGGCAACGTGACGCAGCGCGAGGCGGCCAAACCCGCTCCCGCAGCGCCTGGGGCACCCGCTCAACAGGCTGGACCCAATTCGCCCGGTGCTGCACCCGCAGCACAGCCCTCCCAAGCCGCACAGGCACCTGCTGCGGCCAAACCCGCTGCTGCCCAAACTGGCCGCAACTGGGGTGGCATTCTGGGTGGCTTGGCCGCTGGCCTGGGCCTGGCCTGGCTGGCACACACCCTGGGCTTTGGTGAGGCTTTTGGCCAGATCCTGCTCTTTGGCCTGATTGCCCTGGGCCTCATGATGGTGTTTGGCTATTTCATGCGCCGCCGCACGGTCACCGCCGAATATGCGGGCGCTGGTCCGGCCGGCGCTGCCCCCAGCTACAACCCCAAGAATGTGGGCAACGATGCCTCGGCTCGCCCCTGGGAGCAAGGCAGCATGGACTTTGAAGCCAGTGCACCCTCCCGCGCGGGCACGCGCATTGGCTCGCGCCTCATCGGTGGCCCCAACTGGACCATCCCGGATCAGTTCGACGTGTCTGGCTTTGTGACTGCCGCCAAACAGCATTTCGTGGACATGCAAGCCCATTGGGACAAAGGGGACCTCACCGCCTTGCGTGCCATGATGACCGATGTCATGTACTCCGAAATTCAGGATCAATTGCGCGAGCGCGAGCAACTGGTCAACGGCCCTAACCACACCGAAGTGGTGAGCTTGGAAGCCCAGTTGCTGGGCATCGAAGACCTGGGCTCGGGCTACATGGCCAGTGTCGAGTTCTCGGGTCTGATCCGCGAAGACCTCTCCAGTGGACCTGCGCCTTTCCGCGAAGTCTGGAACATGACCAAACCCGCCGATGGCTCGACGGGCTGGGTGGTTGCTGGCATCCAGGCCTTCCAGTAAATCCTTTCCTCCCCCTTGCCCTTGGCGCCCAGGCCTTCACAAAGGCCTGGGGGTGGGGCTGGCATTTGAATCGGGGACAATGCCCGCATGTCGACTCCACCATTCATGGCTCCTTTGGGCGGGGCCTTAGACCTTTTTGCTAACTTGCTCCAGCGCTGGGAGCCCCCAGTCTGGTTGCGCGACGAGTTGTCCCAGCGCCTGGTGCTGGTGATCAACCATGTGTTGCAGCAAGAGCCGCAAGCCCAGCAACGCATTGCCCGCCTGCATGGGCAGCAGCTTCACTTTCAGTGGCAAAACATCAGCCTGCAACTGGTCTTCACACCTGCTGGGCTCATGGACCTGGCCTCCAATGAACGCCCAGCCGATTTGCGTGTCGAGCTCATGAGCCAGCGACCCAGCGAAGTCATGCATGCTCTGGCTCAGGGTGACAAGCCCGCCGTGTCCATTCATGGGGATGTGCGCCTGGCTGCCGAGGTCAATTGGCTCATCGACCATGTGCGCTGGGATGCGCAAGCCGATTTGGCCAGGCTCTTTGGCGATGCCGCCGCCTATCGCATTGCACAGGCTGCCCGCAGTGCAGCCCAGGCGCTCAAGCGTTTTGTGAGCTCGATGCCGATGCAAACTGCGCGGGATGTGCGATGAGGCGTTTGCTGCGCTCGACCTACATCGCCTGGATCATCTTTCGATTCGGCCTGGACGAGATGGTCTTCTCCAGCATGCCCTATCCCCTGATGCGGGGCTTTGGTCGTCTGCTGGCCGCTGCCCGTTTCATCAAGGCGCCGCGCGGCCAGCGTTTGCGCGAGGCGCTCGAGCACCTCGGTCCCATTTTTGTGAAATTCGGCCAGGTCCTGTCCACGCGCCGCGACTTGCTGCCCCTGGACATCGCCAATGAGTTGGCCAGGCTGCAAGACAGGGTGCCGCCTTTTGCATCCGACAAGGCGGTGGCCATCATCGAGCGCGCTTTTGGACGCAAGATCAATGAGTTGTTCGTCGAGTTCGACCACAAGCCCGTGGCCAGCGCCTCCATTGCCCAGGTCCACTTTGCCATCTTGGGCAGCGCCGATGGCAGCACCCGCGAAGTGGCTGTGAAGGTTTTGCGCCCCAACATGCTGGGCGTCATCGACAAAGACCTCGAACTCATGCGCACTGCGGCCACCTGGCTGGAGCGCCTCTCCAGCGACGGCAAGCGGCTCAAGCCCCGCGAGGTGGTGGCCGAGTTTGACAAATACCTGCACGACGAACTCGATCTCGTGCGCGAGGCCGCCAACGCCGCCCAGTTGCGTCGCAACATGGACGGCCTGGGTCTGGTGCGCATCCCTGAAATGCACTGGGACTTGTGCCATCCCGAAGTCATCGTCATGGAGCGCATGCACGGCATCCCCATCAGTCAGGTGGAGCGTTTGCGCCAGGCGGGTGTGGACATCCCCAAGCTCGCACGCGATGGCGTGACCATCTTCTTCACCCAGGTGTTTCGCGACGGCTTTTTCCATGCCGACATGCACCCCGGCAACATTTTTGTGAGTGTGGATGAGGCCACATTCGGTCAGTACGTGAGCCTGGACTTTGGCATCGTGGGCACCCTCACCGAATACGACAAGGAATACCTGGCACAGAACTTCACTGCCTTCTTCCGGCGCGACTACCGGCGTGTGGCCGAGTTGCATGTGGAGTCTGGCTGGGTGCCGCCGCAAACCCGGGTGGACGAACTCGAGTCGGCCATCCGCGCGGTGTGCGAGCCCTATTTCGACCGGCCTTTGAAGCAAATCTCCCTGGGCATGGTGCTCATGCGCCTCTTTCAAACCTCGCGGCGATTCCATGTCGAAATCCAGCCGCAACTGGTCTTGCTGCAAAAGACCTTGCTCAACATCGAGGGTTTGGGTCGCGAGCTCGATCCCGATCTGGACTTGTGGAGCACGGCCAAGCCTTTCCTCGAGCAGTGGATGATGGATCAGATTGGCCCCAAGCGCCTGTTGCGACAGCTGCAAACCGAAGCCCCGCGCTATGCCAAGCTGCTGCCCCAGTTGCCCCGCCTCATGCACGAATTGCTTGAACAGAAGACCCAGACCTCCAGCGCCGATTTGCTCAAGCAGCTCATCCTGGAGCAACAGCGCACCCACAGGCTCTTGCTCACCATGGGCTGGTTGGGGCTGGGTTTTGTGCTGGGCTTGGCTGCCCCACATCTATTGGACTGGTTCACAGGATATTGACGAAACAAGGAGCCCCCCATGCTGCTGACATTGGTGATTCTTTATTTGTTGGTGACGATTGCCATTGGCCTCATCGCGGCCAAGCGTGTGAAAAATTCGGCTGACTTTGCCATTGCAGGGCGCCATTTGCCCTTGGTCATGATCGTGACCACCACCTTTGCCACCTGGTTTGGCTCAGAGACCGTGCTGGGCATCCCTGCCAAGTTTGTCAATGGCGGTCTGAGCGGCGTGGTCGAAGACCCCTTTGGCGCGGGCACTTGCCTGATCCTGGTGGGTTTGTTTTTTGCCACCAAGCTCTATCGCATGCAGTTGCTCACCATCAGCGATTACTACCGCGAACGCTATGGCCGCTCGGTCGAAGTGATTTGCTCGATCATCATCATGGTGAGCTATTTGGGGTGGGTGTCAGCGCAAGTCACGGCCTTGGGTCTGGTGTTCAACCTGCTCTCCGGCGGCGCCATTGGCATGGAGCTGGGCATGGTGATCGGGGTGGTCTCCATCCTGGCCTACACCTTGTTTGGCGGCATGTGGTCGGTGGCCATCACCGACTTTGTCCAGATGATCATCCTGGTGGCGGGCTTGTCCATCCTGGCCATCTTTGCCGCGGATCAGGCCGGTGGGGCGCAGCAGGTCATGGACTTGGCCAGGTCCAAGGACATGTTCAAGTTCTTCCCCGAACCCCAGTTGCACGACTGGATGTTCTTCATCGCTGCGGGCATCACCATCATGTTTGGCTCCATTCCCCAGCAAGACGTTTTCCAGCGCGTGATGTCGGCCAACAGCCTCAAGGCCGCCACCTGGGGGCCAGTGATTGGTGGCATTTGCTACATCGGCTTTGCCTTTGTGCCCATGTTCCTGGTGCTCAGTGCCCTGATCATCATGCCCGAGAAGGCGGCCACCTTGATTGCCGAAGACCCGCAAAAGGTCTTGCCCGCGTTGGTCATCGAACAAATGCCTTTCATCATGCAGGTGCTGTTCTTTGGTGCCTTGCTCTCGGCCATCAAGTCATGTGCCTCCGCTACCTTGCTCGCGCCCAGCGTGACCTTCACCGAAAACATCTGGCGGCAGTTCTACCCGCATCGCAGCGACCGCCAGGGTTTGCTGGCCATGCGCATCACGGTGCTGGTCTTCAGCGCTCTGGTGCTGGCCTATGCCATCGCCATGCAAGGCACCTCCATCTACGAAATGGTCTCCGGGGCTTACCAAGTCACCTTGGTGGGCGCTTTCATTCCGCTCACCTTTGGCCTGTACTGGAAACGCGCGACCACCCAGGGTGCCCTGTTCTCCATCGTGCTGGGCGTTTTGGGCTGGTTGATCTTCCTGGTGACCCCCGCGGGCGAGGTCTTCCCGGCCCAATTTGCCGGGCTTTTGGGGGGGTTGGTGGGAATGTTGGTTGGATCCTTGGGTCCGCAAGCCATTCGAAACACCCACGCCAGCCACCACAGGCTGGTGGGAGTTGGCGAATCAGCCCAGTCCTGAGCCCTTTTGTTTCGAATCCCTGAGGCCTTTGATTTGTGAGGCCTCCCAGGGGCTTGCCTATAATTTCTGGTTCGCTTTGACACCTCTTCCTTTAACCTTCGTTAACGCCATGCCCATCTATGCCTACAAATGCGCCGCCTGTGGTCATGCCAAGGACGTGTTGCAAAAAATCTCCGATGCGCCCCTCACCACCTGCCCTTCCTGTGGTGCGGATCAATTTGCAAAGCAGCTCACCGCCGCGGGTTTCCAGCTCAAGGGCTCGGGTTGGTATGCCACCGACTTCAAAGGGTCGGGCAGCAGCGCGTCTTCCCCTTCCTCCGATGCCTCAGATTCCGGTTCGTCCAGCACCACGACGGCCTCGGCTGAGACCGGCACGGCCAGCGGTGGTTGCGGCACCTCCTGTGCCTGCCACTGAAGACCGAATCGGACCTCCAACGTGAACGCCCTTCGCAAGCATTTGTTCGCTGGCCTTCTGGTGTGGTTGCCGCTGGTGGTGACGGCCTGGGTGTTGATCTGGTTGATCAACCTCTTTGACACCCTCTACCTGGCCATCCTCAACACCTTGCTCGAGGTCTCGCCCGATCACTGGCGGCAGTATGTGGACTACATCAGTCACATCCATGGCCTGGGGGTGGTGCTTGCGGTGGTGGTGCTGATCACCACGGGCGCTCTGGTGTCCAACGTGGTGGGGCGCTGGTTCCTCAGCCGCTGGAACGAATTGCTCGAGCGCATTCCCATCGTCAAAACCATTTACAAGAGTGTCAAGAAAGTCTCCGACACCTTGTTCTCCAGCAATGGCAACGCTTTTCGTCAGGCCTTGCTGGTGCAATACCCACGCCAGGGGGTGTGGACCATTGCCTTCCAAACGGGCACGCCCGTGCCGTCACTGAGGCCTCATCTGCCCGACGACTGCATCAGCGTCTACGTTCCCACGACGCCCAACCCCACCAGCGGTTTTTTCTTGATCATGCCCAGATCGGACGTGATCGAATTGTCCATGTCGGTCGATGAGGCCCTCACCCATGTGATCTCCATGGGTGCAGTGGCGGCAGATGCATCGCCCACCCCCTTGCCCAAAAAAGAGAAAGCATCATGAGTTTGCGTAGTCACTATTGCGGTCTGGTCACCGAAGCCCTCAACGGTCAAACCGTTTCCCTGTGTGGATGGGTCAACCGCCGTCGCGACCATGGTGGTGTGATCTTCATCGACTTGCGCGACCGCGAAGGCTCTGTGCAAATCGTGTGCGACCCCGACCGTCCCGAGATGTTCAAGATTGCCGAAGACCTGCGCAACGAATTTTGCGTGCGCGTGGTGGGCCTGGTGCGCCCCCGGCCTGAGGGCACCACCAACGAGCAGCTCAAAAGCGGCAAGATCGAAGTGCTTTGCCACGAATTGCAGGTGCTCAACCCCTCGGTCACGCCGCCCTTCATGCTCGACGACGAGCATTTGTCTGAGACCACGCGCCTCACCCACCGCGTTCTGGATCTGCGCCGCCCCTACATGCAAAACAACCTCATGCTGCGCTACCGCGTGGCCATGGAGGTGCGCAAATACCTCGATGAGCACGGCTTTGTCGACATCGAAACCCCCATGCTCACCAAGAGCACGCCCGAAGGTGCACGCGACTACCTCGTGCCCAGCCGTGTGCACGATGGCGAGTTTTTCGCGCTGCCCCAGTCGCCCCAGCTCTTCAAGCAGTTGCTCATGGTGGCTGGCTTTGACCGCTACTACCAGATCACCAAGTGCTTCCGTGACGAAGACTTGCGCGCTGACCGCCAGCCCGAATTCACCCAGATCGACATCGAGACCTCCTTCCTCACTGAGCAAGAAATCCGGGACATGTTCCAGGGCATGATGAAGCACGTGTTCCAAAAGGTGCTCAACGTCGACTTGGGCGAATTCCCGGTCATGTCGTATGGCGAAGCCATGCACCGCTTTGGCTCTGACAAGCCCGACTTGCGCATCAAGCTCGAATTCACCGAGCTCACCGATGCCATGGCCGATGTGGACTTCAAGGTCTTTAGCACCCCAGCGACCACCCCAGGTGGCCGCGTGGTGGCCTTGCGCGTACCGCACGGCGGCGACATGTCACGCGGCGAGATCGATGGCTTCACCGAATTCGTCAAGATCTATGGCGCCAAGGGTCTGGCCTGGATCAAGGTCAACGAGGTCGCCAAGGGGCGCGACGGCTTGCAGTCGCCCATCGTGAAGAACCTGCACGACAAGGCCATCGAAACCATTTTGCAGCGCAGTGGCGCTCGCGACGGCGACATCCTCTTCTTTGGTGCTGACAAGGCCAAGGTCGTCAACGACGCCATGGGTGGCTTGCGCCTCAAGATCGGTCTGAGCGATTTCGCCAAAAAGCATGGCCTCTTTGAAGCCCGCTGGGCACCCATGTGGGTGGTGGACTTCCCCATGTTCGAGTTCGACGAAGACGAGCAGCGCTACAACGCCGTCCATCACCCCTTCACCGCACCCAAAGATGGCCACGAGGACTGGATGGAAACCGCGCCCGAGAAGTGCCTGGCCAAGGGTTACGACATGGTGCTCAACGGTTGGGAAATTGGTGGTGGCTCAGTGCGCATTCACCGCGCCGAAGTGCAAAAGAAGGTCTTCGATGCCCTCAAGATTTCCCCCGAGGATGCGCAGATGAAGTTTGGCTTCCTGCTCGATGCCTTGCAGTACGGCGCGCCACCGCATGGCGGCCTGGCCTTTGGTCTGGATCGCATCGTCACCCTCATGACGGGGGCTGAGTCCATCCGCGACGTGATTGCGTTCCCCAAGACCCAGCGTGCTCAGTGCCTGCTCACCCAGGCGCCCAGTCCCGTGGACGAAAAGCAATTGCGCGAGCTGCACATCCGTTTGCGCAACACCGCGGCTCAGGCCTGAGGCAGCTGAGGCGGCTCAGGCGCCCCTGCGACGACAAAGCCTGGAGCAAGGGCGTCAGCCTTCGCCCACCAGCACCTGCGCCAGTTCAAAAAAGTCACGCACATGCAAGTCGTTGCCCGGCTGGGGTGAGACGTCCTTGGCCTCGGTGCGACTGAACTCCCAGGGTCGCTCCACATAGGCCGTGCGCAAGCCGCAGCGCCGTGCTCCCTCGAGGTCATCGTGGTGGGCTGCCACCAGCATGACCTCATGCGGTTGCAGATCAAACACCTTGGCCACGCCCAAATAAGTGGCGGGGTCTGGCTTGTAGGCCTTGAAGACTTCGGCGCTGAGCACACAGTCCCAGGGCAAGCCCGCGCGCTTGGCCATGTGGGTGAGCAGGCCCAGATTGCCGTTGGACAAGGGCGTGATGATGAAGTGGCGTTTGAGCTTCATGAGCCCGCCCACGCTGTCGGGCCAAGCCTGAAGCCGGTGCCAGACTTTGTTGAGGTGGCGCAGTTGCGCTTCGTCGAGGTGGCTGAGTCCAAAAGGCTGGACCAGGGTTTGCAGAATTTGCCAATGCAAGTCATCGATCAGCGTCCAGCCCTGTTCGCCCGACATGACCTTGGCCATGGCGGGCTTGTAACCTGCACGCCAAGCGGTGGCAAAAGCGTGGCCATCCACGCCGGGCGCAACATGGCGCATTTCATCCACGATGCTGCCGTGCCAGTCGACCACGGTGCCAAACACATCAAAGGCCAACACCTTGACCGATTGCGAAAGGGATGAAGTCATGTTCTTGCTCCTTCAATGCAGGCCGTGTCCACCGCGGTGACCCGCCCCTGGGGCACGGGTCGTCACATCTGATCAAATCCGGGGGACACCACACCCCATTCAACCATGAACGCCCCCGTGAATGAACCGCGCCCAGTCGCAGAAGAAGCACCTACCCCGGTGAGCTTTGGCCAGGCCTTGGTGTTCTGGCTCAAGCTGGGCTTCATCAGCTTTGGTGGCCCCGCAGGGCAAATCGCCTTGCTGCACCAGGAGCTGGTGGACAACAGGCGCTGGATCTCCGAGCGTCGATTCCTGCACGCGCTCAACTACTGCATGGTCCTGCCCGGACCAGAAGCCCAGCAACTGGTCACCTACCTGGGCTGGTTGATGCACAAGACCCTGGGCGGCGTGGTGGCGGGCGTATTGTTTGTGTTGCCCTCGCTGCTGCTGCTCATGGCGTTGTCGTGGATGTACGTGGTCTTTGCCGATCAGCCTGTGGTGAGCGGCTTGCTCTTTGGCATCAAGCCCGCCATCACAGCCTTGGTGCTGCAAGCGGCCATTCGCATGGGCAGGCGCGTGCTCACCCAGCCGCTCATGTGGCTGATTGCTGTGGCCGCCTTCGTGGGCGTGGCGGTCCTCAACTGGCCATTTCCCCTCATCGTGCTGGGTGCGGCAGCCCTGGGCTGGTGGGGCGCGCGGCGATGGCCTGGACAGGTCAACGCCCACCCTGTGGCCAAAGCCTCGGCACAGGCGCACCGCCCCGCCTTGATCGATGACCACACGCCCTTGCCCGAGCATGCCCAATTTCAAAAAAGCCGCTTGCTCGGTGTGCTGATCGTGGGGTTGCTGTTGTGGGGCTTGCCCCTGGGTGGTGTGGCCTGGATCAATGGCTGGAGCCACCCCTTGACCCAAATGGGCTGGTTTTTCACCAAGGCTGCGTTGATGACCTTTGGCGGCGCCTATGCCGTCTTGCCCTATGTGCATCAAGCTGCGGTCTTGCATTACGGCTGGTTGTCGGCCACACAGATGATGGATGGCCTGGCCTTGGGCGAGAGCACACCCGGCCCCCTGATCATGGTGGTGGCCTTTGTGGGTTTTCTCGGCGGGCATCAAGCCGCATTCCTGGGTTCCGAGCATGCCGTGGCCGCAGGCGCACTCGCAGCCGCATGGGTGACCTGGTTCACCTTTTTGCCCTCCTTCCTGTTCATCCTCGCGGGTGGCCCCTGGGTGGAGCGCACGCGAGAGGATTTGCGCCTGAGCGCCCCGCTCACGGCCATCACCGCCGCGGTGGTGGGCGTGATCCTGAGCCTGGCCTTGTCCTTTGCCCAGCACTGCGTGTGGCCGCAGGGGGGGGCAGGTCCCATCGATGTCGCGGCAGTGGTCTTGGCCGCCCTGGCTGCGGTGGCCTTGATCCGCTTCAAGCGAGGCACCGTTGAAGTCTTGGTGGTATGTGCAGGGCTGGGTTTGCTGCACCAGTGGGCAATTTAAGATGCCCCCATGTCCCAAGCCCTGCCGTACAAAATCCCGCACTCGGTTTTGGTGGTCATCCACACCCCGGATTTGCAAGTCCTGCTCTTGCAGCGCGCCGATGCCAAGACCTGGCAATCTGTCACGGGCAGCCTGGACGATCTGAGCGAGCCTCACCACCGCGCCGCCTTGCGCGAGGTGTGGGAGGAAACCGGCATCGATGCCCAGGCCAGCGGTCATTTGCTGTGCGACTGGCAGCTGGAAAACATTTACGACATCTACCCCCACTACCTGCACCGCTATGCGCCAGGGGTCACGCGCAACACCGAGCGCGTCTTTGGCCTGACGGTGCCCCAGGCCACACCCGTTCGTCTCAGTCCTGGCGAACATGTGGACCAGCAATGGTTGCCCTGGCTGGAGGCGGTGGACTGGGTGAGTTCAGGCTCCAACGCCGAGGCCATTTTGCAACTGCCCCAACGCTTGCGAGGCCTGGCATGAACCCGATTCGCGTGGTCACCTACAACATCCACAAGGGGGTGCGAGGGGCGCGATGGTCGCCTCGGGTGGAGTTGCACAACCTGTCGCTGGCCATGTCGGAGTTCGATGCCGATTTCATTGCCTTGCAGGAGGTGCGCCATGTCGTGCATGCGGCCACGCCGGGCGCGCACGCGGTGGACCTCGCGCCCACGCACAACGATGCCCATCACAGCCAGGCGCATTTCCTTGCCCCCATGGGCTACGACGTGGTCTACCAGACCAACGCCTTCACCCGCTCGGGCGAACATGGCAATGCCTTGCTCACTCGCTGGCCTGTGGTGCGCCATCAGCATGAGGATGTGTCTGACCATCAACTCGAACAACGGGGCTTGCTGCATGTGGAAGTTATGTGCCATGCCCAGCCCTTGCACGTGATCGTGGTGCACTTGGGCTTGCTGCCTGGCAGTCGGCGTCGGCAAGTGACCCAGTTGCGCACCTTCATCCAACGCGAAATCCCAACGCACCACGCCGTGGTGGTGGCGGGTGACTTCAACGACTGGGGTCCCATGGCGAGGCGACTCTTGGCACAGGTGGGGTTTGCCACCCCTGATCCGGTCAAGACCTTTCCATCGCGCTGGCCTGTGGCTGCCCTCGATCAGGTGCTGGCGCGTCGGCTCAAACCCTTGTGCGCCTCGGCGCCGCGCGGAAAGGTGTGGCGACGCATGTCGGACCACTTGCCCCTGATCGTGGATTGGTCTTGGTCCAAGCCCCTGCACCCGCAAGGAGCCAGCGATGTCTAAATCGTTTGCCCATTGGGTGGATCAGGCCGAGACCGAGTTGGCCCTCAAGCCCAAAGGAAACGCCAAAGCGGATGCCTCGGCCTGGACCTTGCTCGAAGGCAGCCGGGACTTTTTCCCCGCCTTGTGCCAGGCTTTTGCTCAGGCCAAGACCCGCATCTGGCTGGAAACCTACATCCTCAACGAACATGGTGGCACGCAAGCCGTGCTCCAGGCCTTGGCCGCTGCCGCCCAGCGTGGCGTGCAGGTGCGGGTGGTGATGGATGGTTACGGCACACCCCAGCTCGGTGCCCAGTGGCAAGCCTTGTGGCAGGCCTCGGGTGTGCAATGGCGAACCTACAAGCCCTTGGGGCTGGGTGGCCTGTGGTTCCCCAGCCGCTGGCGGCGCTTGCACCGAAAGCTGTGCGTGGTTGACGATGACTGGGCTTTTTGCGGTGGCATCAACCTCATCGACGACATGTACGACCCCATTCACCAGCAAGAGCTCCAGCACCCACGGCTTGATTTTTCTGTGCGCTTGACGGGCGATCTGGTGACTTCAGTCGCGCGGGTCATGGAGGAGTTGTGGTGGCGCATGGACATGGCTGAGCACTTGCGCGAACGCGAGGTCAGCCAGGCCATGGAGCGCATCCGGCTGCGCGACTGGCACCGCGTGTGGCGCAAGCGCGTCGCCCACGGCCTGCGCACCCTGGTCTTGCGCGACAACCTCAGCCACCGCAGCGACATCGTGCGCGCCTACCTGGCTGCGATTGGCCGCGCCCGTGAGGAGATCTGGATTGCCAATGCGTTCTTCATGCCCAGTGGACGGGTGCGGCGCGCGCTCATCCATGCGTGCAGGCGCGGCGTGAAGGTCAGATTGCTGGTGCAAGGGCGGTTTGAATATGCCTTGCCTTACCGCGCGACTCGCCATTTGTATGCGCCCTTGTTGTCTGCAGGCGTCGAGATCTGGGAATACCACGCGAGTTACCTGCATGGCAAGGTGGCCGTGGTCGACGAACGCTGGGTGACGGTGGGGTCGTCCAACCTCGATCCCCTGAGCTTGCTCCTTGCGCGCGAAGCCAATGTGGTGAGCCGGCTGCCTCAGGATGCGCAAAGCGTCAAACAGGCCTTGTCCGCTGCCATGGTCAGTGGCGCTAAGCCCATTGCAGCCCAGCAGCATGCCCAGTTGAGCCGGTGGGAGCGCACGCTGGACGCCCTCACGTGGCTGAGCGTGCGATTTGCAGTCTGGATCACAGCGCGGCGCTACTGAAACCTGCCAGGGCCAAGGTTCATGCGGGTTCCAGCGGCCAAGGCCGCTTGAGTGCCACTGCCCACGCTCATGTTATTCCTCGGCTGTTACCATGCATCCATGTTGCAAAAAGCAAGAGCTGACATGACCAACCCCAATGCCGATGAGGGTGTGCCCGTGTCTGTCAAGATTCGCGAGCGCATCAAGGCCGCGCGCAAGCGCTACCACGCCAACGACAACATCTCCGACTTCATCGAACCTGGTGAACTCGGCGCGTTGCTCGACGAGGTGCAGACCAAGATGCAGGGCGTTCTTGACAGCCTGGTGATCGACACCGACAACGACCACAACACCAGCGACACTGCGCGCCGTGTGGCCAAGATGTACCTCAACGAGGTGTTTCGGGGTCGCTATGTGAATGCGCCCGAGATCACCGAATTCCCCAACGCCGAGCACCTCAACGAGTTGATGATCGTCGGTCCGATCACCGTGCGCAGTGCGTGCAGCCACCACTTCTGTCCGGTCATCGGTCAGGTCTGGATCGGCGTGCTGCCCAACGAACACACCAATGTGATTGGCTTGTCCAAGTACGCGCGCCTGGCCGAGTGGGTCATGGGTCGCCCCCAAATCCAGGAAGAGGCCGTGGTGCAACTCGCCGACCTCATCCAGCTCAAAACCCAACCCGATGGTCTGGCCATCGTGATGCAAGCCACGCACTACTGCATGGCCTGGCGTGGCGTCAAAGACATGGACAGCCGCATGATCAACTCCGTCATGCGCGGGGCCTTCCTCAAGGATCCCAACCTGCGTCGCGAATTTTTGTCACTGATTCCCAAAAAGGACTGAACCGTGTTGGTGCGTTTGCTTTATGTGAGCCGTTCGGTGGATGCCGACCCGACAGCGGCCACCGAATCCATTCTCGACAGTGCCCGTTCGCACAACCTGCAAAACGGCATCACCGGCATCCTGTGCTACGGCGGGGGCATCTTCCTGCAAGCCATCGAAGGCGGTCGCAATCAGGTCAATGCCTTGTATTCGCACATCCTGGGCGACCGTCGCCACAAGGACGTGGTGTTGCTGCACTACGAAGAAATCGCCGAGCGCCGCTTTGGCGGTTGGACCATGGGGCAGGTCAATTTGTCCAAGCTCAACACCTCCATCGTGTTGAAGTATTCAGAGATGCCCGAGCTTGACCCTTATGCCGTCTCCGGGCGCGTGTCTCTGGCCTTGCTCGAAGAGCTCATGGCCACGGCCAACATCATCGGCCGCGCCTGATCCGCAGGCCTGATCGGGTGCCTGAGATGTGGGTGCTTGGCTGCGACTTCTCCAGCGCGCCCACGCCACGCAAACCCATCGTCATGGCTTGGGGTCAGTCGGCCAAAGGCGTGGTGCGGCTCACCCGCGTGGTGAGCCATGTCAGCCTTGATGCATGGGGCGAGGCCTTGCGTGAGCCCCAGGCCTGGGTGGGTGGATTTGATTTGCCCTTTGGGCTGCCCCGCGAGTTGATTGAACACCTGGCCTGGCCTACCGATTGGTCGGCATGCATGGACCACTACGCCAGTTTGAGCCGCGCGCACATCCGCGACACCTTTGCGGCGTTTTGCGCGGCCAGGCCCGTGGGCGGCAAATTTGCGCACCGGGCCACCGATGGTCCGGCGCAGTCCAGTCCGTCGATGAAATGGGTCAACCCCCCTGTGGCCTTCATGATGCACGCGGGCCTGCCGCACTTGCGCGCTGCCGGCGTGAGCCTGCCTGGCCTGTGCGCGGGTGACGCGCAACGCGTCGCGCTGGAGGCCTACCCCGGCCTGCTGGCGCGTGAACTGATCGGCGCACAAAGCTACAAGAGCGACGACCGCAGCAAGCAAACCCCCGAGCGCCTGCTCGCGCGCAAACAGGTATTGCATGCCCTGGACCTGGGGCAGAGCCGGTTGGGCTTGCGCCTTCGCCTCACCCCCGCGCAGCACGATGACCTGGTGGCCGATGCCAGCGGCGACAAACTCGATGCCGTGTTGTGCATGGTGCAATCCGCCTGGGCCTTGCAGCAGCACGAGCAAGGGCATGGGCGCTATGGGTTGCCTGACTTTGATCCGCTCGAAGGGTGGATCGTGACGGCGTGAGTTGCGAGAGACTATGGACTTTTCTTGTCAACCGCATCGAAAGATCCATCATGGCCACAGATCCAAAAATCAAAGGTCCCGCGTCCTACTTCCCCTCCATCGAAAAGAAATATGGCCATCCCATCGCCTACTGGCTGGAGTTGGTCGACACCAAGACCCAGCTCAAGCACATGGAGATCGTGGCCTGGCTTAAATCAGAGCACGCCATGGGTCACGGCCATGCCAATGCCATCGTGGCGCATGTCCTTGCCACCAAAGCAAAGTCCTGACGATGCAAGCCCTCGACCCCCTCGTTGTGCGCCAAGCCACTGGCCGCAGCGTCCTGTGCTGGTTGGCCACCGTCGATGTTGACGGGCAACCGAATGTGTCCCCCAAAGAGGTCTTCACCTACCTTGAACCCGATGTCGTGGTCATCGCCCAGATTGCCTCACCCCAAAGCGTGAAGAACATCCTCGCAAGGCCACAGGTGTGCGTGAGTTTTCTGGATGTGATGGTGCAAAAAGGGCTCAAGTGCTACGGCAAGGCCAGATACATCCAAGCCCATGAAGCGGACTTTGAAGACGGAGTGAAACCCCTCAAGGCGATGGTGGGGGACCGCTTCACGATTCAAGGTCTCTTTCATGTGCGGCTTGAATCCATGGCACACATCCTCGCGCCCAGCTATGTGTTTCACCCCGACACCACGACCGAGGCCGCACAAGTTGAGGCGGCACGCAAAGCCTACGGCCTCTGGCCCTGATCAAGCCGCCATGCGGCGCATCAGGGGCGGGCGGCCATGGGTGCGAAAGTACAGCCAGCTGGCGATCACGAGGTTGAGCAGGTTCCAGGCGATGCCGTTGAGGAAGGCCGCATGGTAGGAGCCCGTGAGGTCAAACACTTTGCCCGACATCCAGCCGCCCAAAGCCATGCCCACCAGGGTGGCCATGATGACAGCGCCCACGCGCGCACCCGCCTGCGCAGGCGGGAAGTGCTCGCGCACGATGATGGCGTAAGAGGGCACGATGCCACCCTGGAAGAGGCCAAACATGGCCGACACCACATAGAGGGGCACCAGACCATCGAAGGGCAGGAACATCAGCAAGGCAATGCCCTGCAAGGCCGAGCCCAGCAGGAGCGTCCTCACGCCGCCCACACGGTCACTGATGTAGCCAAACACCAGGCGGCTGACGATGCCGCAGGCCAGCATGAGCGAGAGCATTTCTGCGCCGCGTGCTGCGCCATAGCCCAAGTCGCTGCAATAGGCGACGATGTGGACCTGTGGCATGGACATGGCCACGCAACACGCCACCCCTGCCACGCACAGGAGCAATTGCGCGTGCATGAGCGACAGCCCAAACGGGCGCGTGGGGGTGGTGTCTTTCACGCCGGCGGTGGCACCAGCAGCAGACGACGGTGGCGCCACTTGCAAAAGCGGGGGGCGCATGCGCATGTTGAGCGAGAGCAAGGCCATGCCCAGGCTGCACACCACGCCCATGAACAAATACGTCTCGCGCCAACCGAAATGGTCCACGCCCCACTGCGCCACAGGCGGCCAGATGGTGCCCGCAATGTAATTGCCGCTGGCGCAGATGGCCACCGCCATGCCGCGCCGCTTGTCCCACCACAGGGCCGTGTCGGCCATGAGGGGCGCAAAGGTGGATGAGCTGCCAAGCAAGCCCAAAAACAAGCCGTGTGCCAGCGCAAAGGTATAGATGTTGCCCGCTTGCGAGGCCCACACATAGCCCAGCAACACGGCCAGGGTTCCCACCCACAACACCCTTTGTATCCCGTGCTGATCGGCCATTCGTCCGGTGAACATGCCTCCAATGCCCAAGGCCAGCATCATGGCGGTGTAGGGCAGGGAGGCATCGGCACGGCTGACGGCAAACTCCGCTTGAACCGCAGGCAACACCACCGAGACGGTGTACATGCACGCATTGCCCAGGGTCACCAAACCCAAGGTGGTGAGCAGGCGCCACGCGGCGTGGCGTGAATCAATCCATTCGGCGGGGGCGGTGTGCAGGGTCATGCTGGGCCTGGGGTGATGTGGCGGTCAGAGAATGACTGAGTATGACATTCACCCCGCCTTTGCGGCTCAACGAAGATGACAGCCCAGGGAGGACGAATCATGCAGTCGTGGTGGGTGGCCGCATTGATCTGCTGTTCAGTGCACGTGGGGGCCAACGAATCGCGGCTTCGAGCGCCCTGGGTCTGGGGGCAGGTTCAGCATGTGACCGACGGCGACACGATTTGGGTCATGCCACAGGGCGGGCGCGAGCCAGTCAAGCTGCGCTTGCAAGGCATGGACGCACCCGAGATGTGCCAGTTCTGGGGGCCACAGTCGCGCGCGGCGCTCATGGGCTTGCTGCCCAACGGGCACTGGGTCATGGTGCATCGCCAGGCCACAGATGTGTATGGTCGCGAGGTGGCCGAGGTCTATGCCGGTGGGGTGAATGTTGCAGCCTGGATGATCCTCAACGGCCATGCCTGGGCTGACGAGCGCCAGGTGCGCTGGCTGGCCTTGCAGCGCCAGGCACAGTGGGCGCATCGGGGCTTGTTCAGTGCCCCTGCGATTCGCCCGCAAGACTTTCGCCGCTGGCGCGGCTCATGCCATGGGGCCTAAGCCGCCACGCCTGAGCGGTGGTGCGTGCCGCAGACCGGGCACTGGGGGTTGCGCTGCAAGCGGATCTCCGTCCAGCTCAGGCTGCGCGCATCGAGCAATTGCAAGCGCCCCATCAGCGATGTGCCCAGGCCAGCGATGAGCTTCAAGGCCTCGGTGGCTTGCAGGGTGCCAACGATGCCCACCAGGGGTGCGAGCACGCCCAGCGTGGCGCAGCGCACCTCTTCAGGCGGCTGCTCGGGCGGGAACACGCAGGCATAGCAAGGGGAGTCGATGCAGCGGGCGTCATATGTGGTGATCTGAGCATCCAGGCGAACCGCTGCGCCGCTCACCAGCGGCACGCGGTGGCGCACGCAGGCCGCGTTGAGCAGTTGGCGCGTGGCAAAGTTGTCGCTGCAGTCGAGCGCTACATCCACCTGGGGCAAGACGTCATCGAGCCAGAGGGCATCGGCCTTGCGGCAAGTGGCGTTGACCCTCACGCCCGGGTTGATCTCGGCCATGGCCTGCGCCAGTGATTCGGGCTTGGCTTGGCCAATGCGTGCGGTGGTGTGGGCGATTTGGCGTTGCAGGTTGGTGAGGTCCACGACATCGTGGTCCACCACAGTGATCTGTCCCACGCCAGAGGCGGCAAGGTAGAGGGCAGCGGGGCAACCCAGGCCGCCTGCACCCACCACGAGCACATGGGCATCGAGCAAGCGCTGCTGCCCTTCAATCCCTAGGTCATCGAGCAGCACATGGCGCGAATACCTCAGCAGCTGGTCGTCATCCAATGCTCAGCGTCCAGTGGTGTTGGTGGCGCGTTCGTTCTTGGCCTGAAGCTCGCGGTCTTTGCTGGCCTTGACCGGCAAGCCTTTGAGCTGTTTGATGGCCTGCTGCAACTGGAAGTCCTTGTCGCTGCCAAATTCGGGCAAGCGCACCGACTCAGGTGATTTGCGCGACTGCTCTTCGAGCTTCTTGAGCGCCTCTTCGCGCTCCTTGCGCAAGGCTTCGCTGGGGCCTGTATCGCCGCCCTGGCCGCTGGAGAGGTGCTTGTCCAAGTCGGCTTCGCGGGTGCGCAAGATGGCAAAGGGCGAGCCTTCGGCGGTGTCATCCAGCCACACATCGGGCTCCACGCCCTTGGTCTGGATGGATTTGCCGCTGGGCGTGTAGTAGCGTGAGGTGGTGATCTTGACGGCGGTCTCGGGACTCAGGGGGCGCACAGTTTGCACCGAGCCCTTGCCAAAGGTTCGAGCACCCATCACGGTGGCGCGCTTGTGGTCTTGCAATGCGCCGGCCACGATTTCGCTGGCCGAAGCCGAACCCTCGTTGACCAGCACCACCAGGGGCAGCTTTTTGTAGAGGCCATTGGTGTCGCGTTCGAGTGCAGCAACGGGGTCAGAACCAGGGCGGCGCCAGTAGAACGGTGCATCGGCCTTGAACGTGAATTTGCTTTCGTCGAGCTGGCCGTTGGTGGACACGACCACCACATCTGCGGGCAGGAAGATGGCCGACACACCCACAGCCGCATCGAGCAAGCCGCCTGGATCGTTGCGCAAATCGAGCACCAGGCCTTTGAGGTTGGGGTCGTCTTTGGCGATTTGTGTGAGCTTGGTGGTGAGGTCTTTGAGCGTTTGCTCCTGGAACTGGCTCAGGCGCACCCAGGCGTAACCCGGCTCCATGACCTTGGCGCGCACGCTCACCGTCTTGATGACCTCGCGAACAATGGTCACGCGAAACACGCGGTTGTTTTCGGCGCGGCGCAGCACCGTCAGCTCCACCTTGGTGTCGGGCAGGCCGCGCATGAGCTTGACGGCATCGTTGAGGCTCACACCCTTGAGGGGTTTGCCGTCCACCTGGGTGATCAGATCTTGAGCCTTGAGGCCAGCGCGGTCTGCGGGCGAGCCCTCGATGGGGGTCACGATCTTGACCACGCCCTCATCGGAGGTGATTTCGATGCCCACGCCCACAAAGCGGCCAGTGGTGCCTTCGCGGAATTCCTTGAAGGATTTTTTGTCGAAGTACTGTGAATGGGGATCCAGGTTGCTGACCATGCCAGAGATGGCGTTGTTCATCAGCGTTTCGTCATCGGTGGCTTCGACGTAGTCGCTCTTGATGAGGCTGTAGACCGTGGCGAACTGCTGCAGGGATTCCAGCGGCAGCGGAGAAAAGTTCGAGCGCGCGCCACTTTGAAAGCTGATCGTGGTGAGCGAACCCGCCAAAGCGCCAAGAGTCACCCAGCTGATGATCTTGAAGGTTGATTTCATGTCGGTATGCCCAGTGCAATTCAGGAAAAAACGCCCCGCAAAGGGGGGAAGTAGGGGTCAATATACAGGGAAGTCAGACAGCGCGAGTAAACAGGGTCAAGCTTTGCCTTGGGCAGCCACGGCGGCTGCGGCTTTGGCCGCGGCCTCGGCGTCACCCAGGTAGTAGTGGCGCAAGGGCTTCATTTGCTCGTCGAGCTCGTAAACCAGGGGAATGCCATTGGGGATGTTCAGGTTCACGATGTCATCGTCGCTCACCCCGTCGAGGTGCTTGATCAGGGCGCGAATGGAGTTGCCGTGTGCGGCAACCACCACACGCCGCCCAGCGCGCACGCTGGGCATGATGGCGCCATTCCAGAAGGGCACCACGCGGGCAACGGTGTCTTTGAGGCATTCGGTGAGCGGGAACTCGGCATCGCTCACCTGGGCGTAGCGGCGGTCGGTGCGCTCCCAGCGCAAGTCATTGGTTTGCAGGGCGGGTGGCGGGGTGTCGTAGCTGCGCCGCCAGATGAGGACTTGCTCGGCACCGTAGCGCTGAGCCATCTCATTTTTGTTGAGGCCTTGCAACGCACCATAGTGGCGCTCGTTGAGCCGCCAGCTGTGGTTCACCTGCAGCCAGGGGCTGTCCATTTCGTCCAGGCAATGCCACAGGGTGTGGATGGCGCGCTTCAAGACGCTGGTGAAGGCCACATCAAATTCGTAGCCGTTGGCCTTGAGCAGACGGCCGGCCTCTTTGGCCTGGGCCACGCCCGTCTCGGTGAGGTCGACATCCGTCCAGCCGGTGAAGCGATTTTCAAGATTCCAGGTGGACTCACCGTGGCGAATGAGGACAAGCTTATGCATTTGGGGGCTCTGTGAGGTGGTTCAGTGAAGGCAAAGCCGGGATTCTAAAATGCATCACCTTTGCAAATCTGAACCGAAAGTCACCCGTGGATTTCATCACCAACAACTGGATTTTGATCACCCTGGCCGTCAGCTCCGGCTTCATGCTCATGTGGCCCAACATCGCAGGCGCGGCCTCCTCTGGCGTGAGCCCTCAGCAAGCGGTTCAGCTCATGAACAAGGAAAAGGCCGTGGTGATTGACGTGAGCAAGCCCGAAGAGGCTGCCCTGGCTCGCGTGGTGGGCTCGCGCAACCTGCCCCTGGACGACCTGCTGGAGCGATTGCCCAAAACGGTTGCCGACAAAAACCGCCCCCTCATCCTGGTCTGCGCCTCAGGTGTGCGCGCCAAAAGCGCGGCTGCCGTCGCGCGCAAGGCGGGCTACACCCAGGTCAATGTGCTCTCGGGTGGCCTCAAGGCCTGGCGCGAAGCCAACCTCCCGGTCGAACACGGTTAATGCCCCATTTTTTGCCCTAGGAGTTCCCATGCCCCCCATCAAGATGTACACCACCGCCGTGTGTCCGTATTGCATTCGGGCCAAGCAGTTGCTCAGCGCACGCGGGGTCACCGCCATCGAGGAAATCCGGGTCGACCTTGACCCTGCCCAGCGCGAGCAGATGATGGCCTCCACCGGCCGGCGCACCGTGCCGCAGATCTTCATTGGCGACTTTCATGTGGGTGGCTGCGACGACCTCATGGCTCTTGACAGCCAAGGCCGCCTGAGCGCCTTGCTGGCCGCCTGAGCCCCTGCTGCCACTTGCCCCTGGGGCTGGGTTGGGCTCCTGCCATAATCGCGCGGCAGTTCACTGGGGGGTGATGACCCCCATCTGATTGATTCATTGAAAGCCCCGTATGACCGAGCAAGCCGCGACCAACGCCCAGCCCAAATTTGAAATCCAGCGTGTCTACCTCAAAGACATGTCGCTTGAACAGCCCAATTCGCCGGGCATTTTGTTCACCCCCGAAAACCCCCAGGTGGACATCCAGATTGCGCTCAACGCCGAGCAAGCCGGCGAAGGCATCTACGAAGTGACCCTGGGCGTGCAAGTCACCGCCAAGCAGGGCGAGAAAGTGCTGTTTCTGGTGGAGATCAAACAAGCCGGCCTGTTCCAAATCCTCAATGTGCCGCAAGAGCAGATCTCTTCCCTCATGGGCATCACCTGCCCGCACATCCTCTACCCCTACGCACGCGCCTCAGTGGCCGACGTCATTCAGCGCGCGGGCTTCCCACCCGTGCATTTGCAGGAGCTGGACTTCCACGCCATGTTCCAACAACAAATGGCCCGAAACCAAGCGGACACCGCCAAGGCCTGAGCCGGGTGATGGATCAGCGCCTGCGACTCGCGGTCATTGGCGCTGGGGCGTGGGGAACCGCCGTGGCCATCCAGGCCAGTGCGAGGCACCACGTCCACCTCCTGGTTCGCGATGCTCAGCAGCACGCAGACATCGTCCGCACCCACACCAACACCAAATACCTCCCCGGCGTGAGCCTGCCCCCCGACTTGAGCGTGGTGCACGGTGGTGTGGCGCAATTACCCCCTGACCTCGACCTCATCGTGCTGGGCACGCCCATGTCGGCGCTGCGCAGCGGTTTGGCGGCCTTGCAAGCCCAGCGCCCCCACACCCCAGTGGCTTGGTTGTGCAAGGGTTTTGAAATGGCTCAAGGCACAGCGGCCGATGGCCTCATGCCCCATGAAGTGCAAGCCCAGGCTGCCCCACAGCTGGCCTGTGGTGTGCTCAGTGGCCCCAGCTTTGCGCAAGAGGTGGCCTTGGGGCAGCCAACGGCTTTGGTGGCCGCAAGCGCCCAGCCACAGGTGAGCGAGTTGATGGTCAAGGCCTTTCATGGCGATGCCTTGCGCGTTTATGCCAACGCCGACTTGGTGGGCGTGGAAGTGGGCGGCGCCGTCAAGAACGTGCTCGCCATTGCCACAGGCTTGTGCGATGGCATGCAGTTGGGGCTCAACGCCCGCGCAGCCCTCATCACGCGAGGCCTGGCCGAGATGATGCGACTGGGCATGGCATTGGGCGCACGTGCCGAAACCTTCATGGGCTTGAGCGGCCTGGGCGACTTGGTGCTCACCGCCACGGGCGACCTCTCGCGCAACCGTCGCGTGGGCTTGGCCATGGCAGGGGGCAAGAGCCTGGCCGAAGTGCTGGCCGAATTGGGCCATGTGGCCGAAGGCGTTTACAGCGCCAAAACGGTGTTTCAGCGCGCCAAGCACCTGGGCGTCGAGATGCCCATCACCGAGGCCGTGGTGCAACTGCTCGACGGCCAGCTCAGCCCTCGCCAGGGCGTGGCTCAGCTCATGGGGCGAGACGCCAAGAGCGAGTGAGTCGCTAGGCTCAACCCAGTCGCGCGATTTGCGCGCTGGCGTTTTCTAGGTGCGCGGCCAGCGCATCCACACACACTGCAAAGTCGGTGCTCAAAGAAGAGCATTCGCGTAGCGTTTGCAGATAGATGCAAGCCAGTGCCAGTGCCGTGCGCCAGTGGTCGTTGCGCACACTCGCATGCAATTGAGGTGCGGGCAATGCATTGAGCAACTTGCCGCCACTGTTCGGCGCAAAAGCCATGGGGCTCATGTCGTATGCAGGGGCGATCTGGTAAGGGCGACCCTGTTCCGACACAAACGACAAGTTGCCGCCGTGCATGTCGGTGTTGCCCATCAAGGTGCCAAACGCCCACAACACTTCGGTGGCCTCAACCGAAGGGGGTGTGACCACACCTTGCCTTGCCAGACGTTGCACCACGACAGGCCAAGGCTCGCGGGCTGCGCCCACGAATTCGGCATCCAAGGCGGTGAGTGACAGCAGCGCCTTGCGCCCGAGCGTGCCCACGCGGTCAAAGCGGATCACTTCTAAAAAGCGTTGGCCTTCGTGATCAACTACATCAGATTCAGCCGCTGCCACCCCTGCTTGACGCAGGGTGGTGAGTGCCAGATGTTCAGCCAACAGCAGGTCGCGCCAGCGTTGGCTCACAGGGCTTTCGGGCAGTTCGCTGAACTTGACCATCACATGCCGAGGACCATTCGCCGTTTGGGCGTAGGCCATGAACTTGGGTTGTTCGCCACCGGCAGATGAGCCAGGCGACTCGCCTTGCGAAGCTGCCACCGCCAAGCTGGCATAGGCGGCGGCTTTACTGTGCAGGGGCAATGCTTCAGGCACAGGCGTGGTCAAGAACTGATCGCGTGCGGTGTTGCCCAACAACAGATTGCCCACTGCATCGTGACCATTCAGCAGCAAAGCACGCAGGGCGTGGCTGTCTGTCCACTCCTTGAGCGTGCTGGGCAGCCCCAAGGTGTTGCCATGACAGGCTGCATAAGCGCGACCCAGATAGCCTTGGGGGCGCATGTCGAGCAGCCACCAGGGAAGGCCGTCGCTGAGCAATGGAGTGCCATCGGCCTGAGTGAAGACGTAGCCATCTGGCCGCACAGGCGTGAGCACGCCCAGCTCTTTGAGCTTGCCCTCGGCATCGACCCTGAACACGGGAACATCGGCAAAGCCACGGCTGGTATCGCGCAAGGCGTAGCGCGAATCTTTTTTGGAGCCAACCCGGATCACGGCATCGCCCATGGCCGCGAGCGCCCGCGTGGCCGTGGGTTGGCTGATGCCCAGCTCTTTGGCCATTTGCGTCCCCGACTTGGGGCCGCTGGCCAGGAGGAAGCGAAGGGATTCCGGGTTGGCTTGCATGATGAAATGCATGATAAATGCATTTTGATTTCACGCCAGCGGTTTGAATGCATGGCGAATTGAGGTCGTGTTTCTCCCGCCGGGCGTCAAACTGCGCCTAGACACCGTTCTTAAGGTTGCGGCAACTGGGCGTTCGGTTCTCGGCGCATCCGGTCTAAAGCCTGAAGAGGCTTCACACCTCCAGGTTATCAATCAACCTCGTCTTGCCCAACTTGGCCGCACCCAGCACCACCAGCGGCTCATGGCAAACGCCGCTCACGGGCGATAAGT
>JACCEA010893358.1_pt1 | contig 35860 bp, 41 predicted proteins | sample 7449851 | NCBI WGS metagenome assembly JACCEA01 (sample SAMN15323453, study PRJNA562643) | freshwater metagenome | isolation source: river surface water | place: USA:Blue River Watershed | collected 2017-08-18 | reverse complement strand
TTTTAAATTTGAGTACATCTTTCTGTTTTTTCAAAAATTTCAAAAGTTTTTTGGAAATTACAAAATAAATCAAGAGATGTACTCAAATTTTATTTTTCAATTTTTAAAAAATTCTAGTGTCTTTTTATGTCATCGTAATGATAATAAGAATAGCTTGATTTCTTTTAAAACCTTTTCATTTTGTTTTTTATAAAATCTATCAATAGCCTCTCAATAGCCTCTCAATAATTATTATAAATATACAAAACAATTGTGACTGTGACTATGACTATGTCTATGTCTATGTATATACTTATTTTAGAGATACATAATATCTATATTTCCATAGTTTTTTCTTGTTCTTATTCACGAAATCTCTGTATTTAGTATTCCATATTTCACACCAGCTATCTTTAGAATAATTACTCATATTTAATATATAATTAGATGAAGATATATATGGTCTTCGCATAGTTTTTCCTCCTGTAGAAAAGAATACCATATCATATACATTTTGATACATTACCCATTCATAAGAATCGCAAGAGAACTCCATAAACCATCTAAAGCCCTCACTTGGTTTTATATTACAGAGATTCATATAATTTCCTATTACCATTAAGCGTTTAATATGATGGAGATAACCTGTATCAAATGCTTCGCGAATGCTGTCATCTACAGGAATTATTCCAGTATTTCCAGAATACCATTCTTTTCCTAACAATTTATTATTACCAAAATAATTTCCAGAAAAATCTACATATAAATAGCATAAATGCTGATATTCTCGCCAAAATAATTGTCTTATGAATCCTTCATAGCTATTCATAGGAATATCACGAGTCTTTCGCTCTTTTTCAAGTATATCTATAATATCTTTGGGATTTATTAGACCTATATTAATCAACGCGGACATTAGAGAATGACATAAATGAGCATTATTTTTATCTATATAATCCTGATAATTCCCGTAATTTTTCATTTTATTTTTAATAAAATGCTCAAGCCATTTTATAGAATCGGTGTGTGTTATAGGATATATAAAATCTTTCAAATTCTTCATTCTTAGGATTCCACAGTTATTTTTAAAATGCTTCTCAACATATTTAGATGCTTCATCGATATACTTAGATATCTCTTTTTTTACTGTAATATCGTCATAAGGCTGAGATACACATATTGTATTCTTTGGCTTCTGTCTATTTAGCTTATCCTGTGATTTAATTTTTGGTATTATATTAAGCTCCTTCTTTGACCACATATAAAAGGCGTTAAAGAAGAATTTATCAGTTTTCTCGCGATATCTTTTGATATGTTCTCGTGTCATTAGTAAATTAGGCGTATCTTTTTCATATATTACAGTATTCTTGGGCAATCTCAATATATCTAGCTTATTTATAGGATAATACAGTGTATATTGTTCAGTTTCCGAAAGTTTCTTGTTAAACTCAACATATGATATGGAATATCCATATTTTTTCATTAAATCATATTGATTTCTCATAGTCGCGCGATGTAACAATAACTTCTTTTTATTATAATTATAATCTGTAAAAAAATGAGGGCATTCCCATATTATATACTTAAACGACTTATCAAAATGCTTGATATCAAATAGCTGATTGGGCAGAATTAGAAATATCATTGTTATTAATCTTATTCTTGTAAATCTTCTATTATTCAATTATTTTTTTAATAATATATTGTCTATTTTAAGGGCAACAGCATCTATTGTATAATTATCATTATAATATTTCATATCCTTATCTTCGAATATAGGACGATTAATAAACTCTAAGTATTTTTCATCATCATTATCCAATTCAATAATTTCATTCATTAATTTTTTATAAGATTCTTCACTATCATCTTCCAAGAACAACATAGAGTTTCTGCTAAATACTTTGTGTATATGTTTAGAACTCCAATATATAGGAATACTCCCAGCAATATAAGGATTCACTATCTTCTCTGTGGAATATGTACCAAGTCTGTGATTTTCAAAACATATAATAAACTTATAATTGCTTATGAATGCTCTGAATTCATCACTCCAATAATCGTGTCTTATTACATAATTGATGTTATTACAATATTTACCTCCCGAATCAACCTTTTTATAGTTATTTAACATATGAAACATATTATTACGTGTATTACACGCATCATTTGATACTATGAAACAACAGAATTTTTCAGGTATCTTTGTTATCTTTGGACGATTAATTATCCTTTCCATATAATTATTATTTTGTATATAAACAACATACAATGGCAAATCTACGACATTATTATGTGTTTCGGTTGAATATAAGAGAACATCATACTTTTCAGGATTAGATATATAAGGCTCCCCTGAAAAGAATATCTTATATCTCCATTTTTTAACATCGGCTAATGTAGGCCCAAATACAGATTCAAATAGTACATTGGCATTATTTAAATTATCGGTAATCTTGAAATTACGTAACAAAGTTTTAGAAAATATTTTTTCAAATATAGCAATACTATTCGCATCCGTATTATTTATAAAACCATACCAAAAAGCATTGATATATATATAATATTCTGTATCCTTTGTATCCTTTGTATCCTTTACAATCTCCATAATGCCAATATATATCTTTTAAATATACATAATATAGCTCTGTTTATATAATTATTATTTATAAAAATTGATTAATATATTTAGAGATTGATATAATATAACTATGAATACGAACCCCTACTTTACTCATTGTATCAGCAATACAATTGATATTCCTAACGCACCAACTAAATCGAAGCAAACAAGAAATATGCTATATAATTATTTTACATCCAATGGAATTAAACTGGCTATCTGTAAAGTGCTTAACTTTAATTTAGTAGAAAATAAAGATAAATTATAAAAAATTGATTGTCTATCATAATATAATATAATTAACCAAGACAATATGAACACTCGCTCTCATAATTCTTATACTGCTTCCAAGGCATCAGCCAAGGCATCTGCCAAGGCATTCACTAAGATGTCCAAGCAAGTAATGGATATGCCAGCTGAACAATTGTGTCCTTGTGGTGGCGGTCAGTCGTGTATTGTTGATAGAAGATGGGTAGGTGATTGGGTTCACGAAGATAATGTATTTAGAAATGCTGGATTGCCTTTGAGAAAGAACTGTTATACGAAATTTACAAAGATTCAAACAGACTGTCTTGGCGAATATCTTTACAATAATAATAAAATGAAGCTTTCCTAAGGATTCCTAAGGATTCCTAAGGATTAGTGTAAGTATATATATGGTATGTATATATGGTATGTATATATGGTATGTATATATGGTATATATGTGTATTTTTTTATTTATTGTAAAAAATGATAGAATAAATATGGTATATTATTGTAATATGAAACAAAAATATAATGAGTAAGAGTTTATTATATTCTGATTGTAAATATCCAAATGTAAATGATTTTACTAATAGTATATTTCGTATAGAAAATATATTAGTAGGCGATTATAATATATTTATTTCAAGAAATTATAATAAAAGGATAAATAATTTTAGAAATATTATAGAAATAACAGGTTTTAACAGAAAAAAATTTAAGATATCTTCGCATATTCCTCAAATACATGATACTCTTAGTTATTATCATTTGTCTAAAGATATGAAGGCTTCTTTATACATTCCGAAGAATACTTATATGGATACTATGGATTTACTATTGATAAGACAAAAAATAGACAAAAAACAAAGATACAATAGTATTGAATATAATCCACATAAATATGCTAAACATATTACACTATCGCATAGATTTTCATAATATCATAATATCATAATAATTATATAAAACATATGTATAATATTATTAGTAAATATATTTTATGAATCTTGAAACCGTATATGATATTATGGAAGGTATTGATAAAAAATATATATTTGCATACACAAAGTATAATAAAAGGATAATTAAGAAATACTTTTTTTTTTGGAAAGAAAAATAGATAGATCATTTTTAGGAAGCATTATATCAATAATTATAAACAATTCCAAAACATATTCTGTGGCATAATAAGTAGCATTCCTGATATTCCTACATTTATTTTTTACTATTTTTGATATTCTTGATGTTCTCAACTTTCTCATTAATTTTGATGTATTTATATCTCCTAATTTTAGCATTTTTTTATTATCTACACACGGAATTATATGATATGTATAACTAACATCGGCAACAAGCTCAGCTACAATAACAGCATAAAATAAGGATCTTCTTATATTCATAATATGTTCTTAATTATTACTATATTTATAAAAATTGATTGCTTATATTGTTTTATGTTTGCCTTTCAACAGCCACAAAAAGACCTTTCGGACCTTAGACCTTTCAGAAACAAACCAGAGTATTATAATAGATATGTCGGCTAACCAGAAGAACTTTGTTGTTAGCTTTCGCAGTGATGATAGCAATATCAACACAATTATGGAGGGAGGATTTGGAAAGGATATTATGAGTATTATCATTGCTATCAATTCTTGTAGCAATTTTGAAGAGGCAATGACACAGAAGATTGCTCTTATTCAAGATCACATATCTAAAAATATGAAAAACATTGACTTCCTAATCTATTTGTACGGTCATAGCCGTGTTATGGCGGACTATATTAATAGATTCGGGCCAATTGTATATTCACAATTTCTGGATGCGGATTTTGCGACGATAATCATTGATAATATCGTCGTCATATATGAAGCATATAAGTTTCCAGATGTATCTGTCTCGTATCATTCATCGCCTGTAGCATCGCCTGTAGCATCGCCTGTAGCATCGCAAGTGGCATCGCAAGTGGCATCGCAAGTGGCATCGCCTGTAGCATCACGAGAGGCATCGCGTGCGAATATCAATCCATATGATGGATATGATAATTATTCCGACGAAGAATTATAAATATCGGTATAGTAATCATATCTATATATATGTGTCTATATATTTTTTATTTTATTAAGTATAAAGAATATGATAAATAATTCAAAAAAACAAGTAAATATTTCCAAGATTTCAACGAATAATATAGAGGAGCTTTTGATTAAAGAATATTATACAAAATATTTACCAAAAAACAGCAATCTTGTTAAAAAACCTAATACAATATATGATAAGGAGCTTCTTAATAATTATTGTAAAATATTTTTAGAGTCCAAAAGAGTATAAGAAAGCAATTACATATTTAACAATTTTTTAATAGTCTCTATGTCTTTTTTAATGGTTTCATTTTCTTCTTTTAATTCCTTAATTTGTCCAGTCAATTCCTTAATAGCTTCTACAAATACAGGACCTAATCTCTCATAGCATATTGTAAGATAGGATTTGCCTGATTTTGAAATAATATTTCCATTCTCGTCATTAGCCATATCAAAAGGGGCAATTTTTACAATTTCGGGAAGCACACTTTGAACCTCTTGGGCGCTAAGACCTATTTGTTTTTCATTTTCAAAACCAGCTTTCAATGCTTCTTCATTAGGATGATAATAATAGCCATTAAGATTACTAATAATATCTAATGAATTATTGATGGTAGAAGTAAATGTTTTGAGCCTTTTATCTGAATAACAAGAAGTTATTCTGCCTGTTGCTATAATATTTCCCATAATATGTAGCTTTTCTAAGGGAAGTATTTGAGGCGTAGACGAATCATTGAAAACTCCTACGCCCATATTTCCGTTGTTTGTAATCATTACACGTACCTCATTTTTTCTTGATAGTGATAATAATCCTCCTGTCTCTCCTTGCTGGTTAACATTCAATACAGGATAATTTGGATCACCTGAGATTTCCAACGATTTTAAAATTAATTTATCTAAAGCTCCAATATCAAAAGAGCCTCCTGTTATTTGTAAGCCAGCACTAAATATAACCTTTTGTAAAAATTTGAAATTATTATTATTTTCAAGAGTACCATTATTGAGAGCTCCTATTTGATATTCGAGAACATTACCGCCTATGTTTTCTAAAGAGAAGCATCTGTTTTTATCACCACCAAATAGTTTTCCTATGTTATCCAATGTAAAATTATTTATTCGCTCTGATATTATATTTGAATTATATTCGTCCATATTAACACCATTTATTTTATAGACTCCATCTATAATATTGATATTTCCGTTAACTATCAATCGATTTGATGTATCCTCTGGCAAGATACCTATACCAACACAGTGATTGCTTGTAATTGTTTGAGGAGGATAAAATATAAAATCATCAACCTGCCCCCATTTTGAAGAGCCCGTATTTGCTAATATCAATTCGCTGTCATTATTTACTTTGAACTGCGAGCTCAATTTTACAACACCTGCGATATTAGAAGTAGCTAATGGATAATTTCCAAGAGCACTATAATTTAATGGAGCTCCTCCAATTAATAAATTGCTATATTCTGGAAGTTTGATATTTCCATTAATTTCAAATGCATTTTCGTTGTTATTCCATTTTAAATCGCTACTTTGAGCAATAGTAGTTCTATCAATATCATTATTATTGTTTAAGTTAGCAAGAAGAACACCACCTTTTATATCAAATCTCCTGAGTCCCGTTCCTCCTCTTGTAACACCTAAAATCCCCTGAGTAATACTTGAAGCATCTATACTCTTCAATTTAGAACCATTACCTTCAAAAAAAAGTGCCTTCAAAATATTATCTTCAAATACAAGATTTTCAGATTGCTTTATTTTATTATTGTCTCCATATATCAATTGATTAGGTATAATATTTGTTGCCCCTGTACCTCCATATAGGGCATTTAGTGTTCCAGATTTAATATTAAAAGCATTTATATTATATACATTACTGCCTATTCCTATTAGCTCGCTGGCATTTATAACCCCATTAACATCAAGAGCCGACCTGGGTATTGTTGACCCAATTCCTACATTTCCTCTTAATAACGCCGTTCCGTATATATCTACAACATTATTTGCCGAGGCACTCGCGCTATCTTTATAATTAATTTGTAAAAAATTGCTCGTATTCATAGTATTCCCGAGAATATTTGAAGATATAATAATACCATTATTTAAAATGTCACCGTTAATATCTAATTTTTTTTTAGGATTTCCATTGTTAATACCAACATTACCATTTTCATTTATAGTAAAATAATCAGAATATAATAATGAATTGTATGTAGTATTGTTAGAAGAACTATTTAATATTTTATAATCATTTCCACTTAATCCAATATTCCATACCATTATTTAATATATATTATTTGTTCTCTTATTATTTTTAAATAATATAATTAATATAATTAATATAATTAATATAGATACATTTGTCTCAGAGTTTTATAGAATCTTTTATGGAATCTTTTATGGATATATTATAGATATATTATGAAAGATAAATGTGATAATGTTATTACATTAAAACAGTATGGGCCAACTTGTTGGTTTAATAGTATTCTTATGGCTGTATTATATAGCGATGAAAGTCGCAAACTTCTGCTTAAAAAATCTAAGAAGTGGAATAAAAAAATTCTAATATTTAAAACATTGAAACATATTCTAGAAAAAAAATATTTGCGTTCAAATAATATTTATAATGATTACGAATATTTTGATAAAATAAGACCAGAATATATATTGGAAAAGCTTTATAAATATAATAAAAAAAAGTTCTCGTTTAATCCTAAAATTAAAAAAGGTGGTTATGCCCCTGCTCTGTATATAAGAAAAGTCTATAAATTATTAGGAGCCAAAGTATTATTTTTGGATTATAAAGATAATTTATTATATTACTCAAAATACAACAATACAGTTGTTAATAATTCACTAGGTAAAAAAGGTCCATCAATAGAGTTTACTGTAAAGTTCGTTTCTAGGGAAAAAGTTTTAGAGAAGTTTGAAAATCCCGATGTTATCATTATTAATTTTACTAAAAATATTATCAATGATATACCAGAATATTACAAAGTTCCAAAAGATTCACCATTTTATAATATAATATCTTTTAATGACAAAGTTGCCATCAAGGGAATGAATTATATTCAAGATTCTGTATTATTATCAAATTGGAATCGCACTGAAATTGGAGGACATTCAATTGCTGGAATTAAATGTAAAGGCAATAAGTATGTATATAATGGATGGACACGCGGAACTATTGATATACATTTGCAAAACGTTAATTTTACTAAAGATGATTATGATAATGAAAGGCTATGGGTATCAGAAGTAATTAATAAAAAAATTGTCTATATCAATATTAAAAATAATATTATAGTCGATAAATTGCCAACAAATGGTATATTAGTTTCTGATAATATACATATTCCTTGCGAATTAATGAAATACGACTGGAATGTTATGAAAAATAGCGAGTTTTGTATAAATAAAAAAGAATGTATATTAGATACTCATTCTAATGAAAGTATTAAGGATATTATAAGAAAAGATAAAAACGAGCTATGTTTTTCATTTAATAAAGGGTCGCGACTCCTTATATATATTAGTAAGAACGGCTCTAATGACAATGACAATGGCAAAGAAAAAGGGAAAGGCAAAGGCAAAAAAGAATGTCCAGAAGGTAAAGTATTAAATCCTCTTACAAATAGATGCATAAATATTAAATCAATAAATAAATTGGCAAAAAAAACTCTAAGCAAAATGGATAAGAAATGCCCTGATGGCAAAATGTTGAATCCTAAGACGGGACGCTGTATAAAAAAAGAAAACTTTGATAAGTTATTGAAGGCTAATATGCCAAAAGAAGCAAAAAAAACGCCTAAGAAATGCCCTGAGGGCAAAATGTTGAATCCTAAGACGGGACGCTGTATAAAAAAAGAAAACTTTGATAAGTTATTGAAGGCTAATGCTAATGCTAATGCTAAGACAATTCCAAAGATATAAGAATAATTTATATAATAGGTTATATTTGGAATATGAAAATACTTAATTTAGTATTGTATAATGATAATGATGAAATCTATGTACAAATGTACAATGCCTTATCTGAATATTATAAAGGGTTTAGTAATGTATCAACATATTTTTATAAATATAATGATAATATCTCTGACAGCATTGAGATCTCAGGAGATATAATAAATATCAAGGGCAGGGAGAGCTTTATGCCTGGCATATTAAATAAGACAATTGATGCCTTACTATTATTCAAAAATAATGGAGAATATGAAAAATATGATTATATTGTTAGAAGTAATATAAGTTCTATTGTTAATTTTACATTATTATTAAAAGAGTTAGAATTGAATCCTATAGAATATTACGGAAGTACTAATGTAGGCAATATAACATTGGATAATACTAATATATCATTTGCTTCTGGTACTAATATCATATTGTCTAAGAAGGGCTATTTGACATTAATTAATAATATTAATTTATTAGATAAAGCATATATCGATGATTTATGTTTTGCCGTATTTTTTCATAAATTAAATATAAAAATTACAAAATTGGGTAAAGATGGTTTTGCGTTTGTTCCTATGATAAATAATACTGCGGAATATGAAAAATTAGTAAGCAGTAATTATTTAGTATATCGCAATAGATGTGAAAATGGCAGACAATATGATGTTATTAATATGAAAAACATTATTAAACATCTAACTGCGTAACTGCGTAACTGCGTAACTGCGTAACTGCGTAACTGCGTAACTGCGTAACTGCGTACTAAAACATTAGCAATTATATGAATATAAATATGTAAGATAATATTTGCTATTATCTATTTCCTTTAATTTTTCTACATTTAATGAATATTTATTAGCATTACAGAAGTCTAATATATTTTCAAAAAGTAGCGTGTCATCTTCAAGATTATTATTGGGATTGGCAAAAATGTTTAACATTTTAAAGCGACCATTAGCCACCTTTCTTAATAAACAAATATAATTGACATCATTATTACCTTCATTGTTATTATATACTCCCACTATTATATTGGGCGTCGAGAATCTATTCTTATTTAACCATATAGTATCACTTATTATTTTTTCCTGATATTCCTTGTTATCCTTAGACCATTTATAAAATGTACTATATACATTATTATAATTTAATACACAAACATTACCATTATTGTAATTGCCAAATTTAGATATACTATGAGGACCAATATTTATAGGATACGAATAGATCAATGACGAGTTTAAGATATTTGCAAATGCCAAATAAATGGCAAGAAAATATCCTTTCATATATTTTATTTATTGTTATATAATACTTATATATAATTATTTTATCGCGACCCTAATCATCATCATATAAATATTGTAGAATTGATAAATAGAATAATTATGTAAAGTAAAATCATAGTAAAATAAATACGAATACGATTTCATATATCTAGTTATATTACAATTAACTGATACAGAAAAAATTGAATTACTTAGTAAATATCCTGAATCAATCAATTAGTAGTAAATATATTATGAGTAGGATGAATGATAATCCAAATATAATCAAAACAAAAATTTTTGTTTGCTATTTAGCCTATCATAGATATTGGCTTAAAGATTATCTTATATTAATATAATAAATATGAAGAGGGCTTTACAGCAAACTTGTTATATATCTATTGAGAATAATGATAATATTGGATGTCAGTTATTTAATATAGCATATCTTATAAATATTTTAAATAAATCAAAAAAAAACAACATTAAAAGAAGGATAGTTTTTAGGAAAGGTAATCATATTTATAGTGATTCTATATTCAAGGGGTTATTTACTATATTAGATGATGATAAATATGATAAAATAGGATTTGATAAACTATCGATAAATGATATTGATATTGAAAGTTTATGTAGTTCTACTAAAAATATAGAGATATGTGATACATCAACTAATACAAGAAATGTCGCAATGACATTCAACTATATTGACAAATCTATTAAAAAAAAAATATTGGAATTAGTTTATTCAAATGAAGATTTAATGTATCAGGCTTATTATATGTATCGTGATATTCTCGCTTTTTTTGGAGAGAATACTAAGGACGAAGATATTGCCGCACTACATATCTTGAAAGCCGAAAGCAAAGATTATGATTATTACTATAATGCCTTATCTATTATGAATAATTTAAAGATTAAAAATATTGCTGTTATAACCGATGATATAGAATGGGCTAAAACAGTTCTAAATGATATTAATGATATCAATGATAGTTCTACATATACGCTGTATTATGTTAATAATGCCGAAAAAAATAATTATGAAATTCGTTTTATTCTAATGTCAATGTTTAAAAATCTTATAGTTTCAAATAATGCTTATGATATGGATAGTATATGGGCGTCTTATCTCAGTTATTATGATAATAAAAAGGTTATTTCAATAGATAAAAATATTATACATAAATATATAACTGATATATTATAAAGTTATGATTACAAATGATTTATACTTTACATTTATAAAAATACCGAGCAATTACAAGTGTCTTTTAGTATGTAAAAGCTGGTATAAAAATATTATAGGGGATATAAAGAAGAAAAAAATAGAATTTTATGATATACAATTATATAATGCGATAAATAATAAACATATATTTTTATTATATAGTGCGTACGACAGAGTATTATCACAGGCTTATGATAATGTTATATTAAATATAATGAAAATTATAATAAAAGACTATGATATCAAAGATATAATTATGGAGAAGTTTATAGAAAATTATAAACAGCTCAGTATAATTATATCAATATATAAAAATTATAATACTGCTAATACTGCTAATACTGCTAATACTGCTAATACAGAAACAGATAATATCAAATATATAAGAGATTTTGATAATATAGAAAGGTATATTGCTGACGAATATGCTAATATTCTAAGCAAATATTATAATTACAACATTATATTGACATAATTGACATAATTGACATAAAAAATATATTTAGCATTAGCATTAGTGTTAGCATTTAATATTTACGGTCATCACTGGACTTAGAAATCCGCTGTCTTTAAATATTATTCTGTAATGAAAATGTCTTTCTAATATCTGATTAAATACTTTTTTAATTTTATATTTATCTGGGCAATATATACGAACATCAGCCTTTCCGTTCTTTACAACAGATACTCCGATATTACTAAAGCTTTTATAGGCTTCAAAAGGATCTTCAATTATTTTTGAAGTATCAGTACTATTTGCTGCCCAATATATTATTTTTGTCCCATCTTCATATTCACTCATATCTATGGTGTAATTTAGATTTGCCCCCGAAGGATATTTTGGTTCACATAATAGCGTATTGGGTAAATAGGTTAATCCTAAAAATGGTAAAAAAGTCTCCTTCTTCAATGATAAAAATATAATTATTGCTATTATTATTATTGATATGATACGAATAAATATATTGTAATCATCATTAAATAATATGTATATACTCGTTGTTAATGCGTAAAGCATTAATATTAAAATAATAATCACGTGTATATATATTTCAGTCTTAAACAGATTATTCATATTTGTTAGAAATCTATTATATAAAAAGAATATTATTATCTATCATCAAGCATTTTCTATCCCATATAGATACTATCGGCAACTCCCATATTAATACATTCTTCGGCATTAAATTGGAGGTCTTTGATAAGAAGGTCTTTGAGCATTTTCTTATTAATCTTAGTTTTTGTTAAATAAAACCTATTAATATGTTCCTGAATCTTAATACAGTTTTTATATGTATCATCAATATACGCCAATTTACCCCAACATCCTGAACGCAATTCGTGAATCAATACATAAGAGTTTTTACAAACAAACCGCTTTTTACCGTGAATACTAATTAGCGTACCCGCCGAAGAAACACTACCATCAATAACCGTATTTACAGGAATGCGCGAAGATTCCATACAATCAATAATAGAAAAAGCCGATGAAATACAACCACCGTCCGTGGTAATATGCAAGAACATCTCGTTTTTAATATTTTTCTCTACTTCCTCAATTTTAAGCTCGCATTCAAGCATCCTAATGTTTTTACAAATATTAAATGCCGATTTATTAGTAATATCTCCTGTAAAATAAATGTGATTATAATTGATATATATATTATCTCCGCAATTTGCTACATTACCACCATCATCTTCTGAATCTTCGCTAGTATTCGCAAATTTCCTCTTCTTAGCCTTTGGTTTCTTGAAAAAATCCATTATATAATTATATTGTTATATGTGAAATGGGATATTATATATTATATATATCTAAATCTTATATCATATTATATCGTATCGTTTTGATTTTTTCATAAATATTTGAAACCGTAGTATGTTAATAATGCCTGTAATATTGAAAAGACGCCCATAATAAATATTATTTTTATAATATCATATGTATCTGGTATTTCTATATTTATAGAAGGCGTACCCTTAGCATCTATATTTCTTCCTATACTAAAATGGATAATATTTTCAATCATATTGAGAAACAAAAAGACAATCATAGATATAAGTATAAGATTATTATGTATGTGTATTTTCATCCTTTTTGTTATAAACGGATATAAATATATTTAAGATATATAAGGAGGTTTTTTATTTCTATTTATTATAGATATAGCAATGGAATTATTTAAATATTTAATAGTAATATTAATAATTTCTTTAATAATTCTAATAGTATATTTTAATGATAAGATAAAAACGGCGTTTTTTGATTATTATATAGAGCCTTTTGCTGTTGCTCAGGGAACAGGAGAGAAAATAGGGTTAAAATGGCTATATCTTGGCAATTCGGAACCTAATGGAGATAAAATAACAAACGAAAAACTTTATATATTATTAAATTATAAATGGGTATCACCTATAATAATTAATATAGATGAGTTGGATTCTTTGGGTATCAAGAATCTTACATATGACAGCTATATCAATGTAGATGATAGATATTTTAAGCCTTATAATGTAGCTACAGATAACGTTGATATAGGGCTGATGTGGATAGATTTGGGTATAAATACAGAAAAATATGTAAAAGGCTCTTATAAAGAGATAAAGAATGACAAGATTAAGAACGCAATTGAAGTAAAAGCAAAAAATAACTTACATGAAATGATAGACGGCGAAAAGATTATTTCATTTACACAGAAAGAATATGATGTTATAAAAAGCACAACCCCTCTTACTTATGATTCTTACATATTAATAGATGGGAGCAATAGCGGCAATAGCGGCGATACCAGTAAAGAAGAAAAACGCATATATCAGCCTTATTATAAGCATAAAATTGTCAAGACAGACGAGATATTTACAGATATAAATATAGACAAGATACTTACAAAGGGTTTCGATAATTCTTTTTTAAAATCATCTGGGATTAAGACACATAATATGAAAAACGACAACTATTTTAATACTGAAATATATAATAATAAGGGGGTGTCAAATAATGAACTACATTTTAATACGGAGTCTGTTAATTATAGACAGAGCAATGATAACAGCTATAAATCTATATTGGATCCGATAGACGATAATTATCTACCTTCTGTTTCTCAAACAAATAATTTCAATAATGACCCAAAATATATGTCAGAGAAAACTATAAATCAGTTTGTAATTATAGATATTTATAAAAATATATTAGGACGCCAACCAAAACCTAAAGAAATTATAGTAAATCTCCAAGAGTTTTATGAAAAAAACAGTGATGAAGAGAAACTTAAATTAAAGTTATACAATTCTACGGAATACAAGATGATTGTAAAAATGCAGTCAAATGATATTGACCCTACACTTGTTTCTAAAATATCTGAAAAAAACATAATTGATATGTTAAAAACTATATATAAAAATCATTTCAATAAAATGCCTCATAATAAGATGACAATCCCTCTAAAACAATGCTATATACATCTTCAATTCAATGATTATTTATTTAAAGCTATGTTGATGCATGATAATTATCCTAACTTTGAAAGAGATATTTTAAGAGAATATATAATAAATGACGAAAAACTATTAGAAATATTTGATAATAACTTTGTATTATATGAATTGCGTTTAATTGCCAATGAACTTAAAAGAAGAGATATGTTAAAAAGAGAAGCCTTATCTACGCCAGTAGCTCTTACTACTGATGCTGCCAAAAATAATCCAGAATCATCCAATAGTGCCGATACTAATTTAAATGCCCAAAAAAATATTGCCGATATTATGAAAAATAGCGAACCTGTATTTAATATAAATATAACACTTCAAGATAAAAATGTATCAGCACCGTATGGAACTTTGGGTACAGACAGCACAGATGGCATAAAAGTAGGTGCTACAATAACTACTAATAATTCTTTAGACCCACGTAATAAATCAAATACAATGAAAGCTTTTAATCCAGCTGACCCAACTGTTGATTTAAATATTCCTAATTCTCGTGGTGTTTCTTCTACTACCTCAAATATTTTAACATCTAATTCTTCTAATTATTCTATAAATAACGCGAATAACGCGAATAACGCTAACATGATTAAGGGCGTTAATACACGAATTGGTGTTGGCAATCGAGTTGGAGACACTAACATAAAAGCTCCTGTATATTCTACAGATGATTTATATGATAACACAGGTAATAGTAGAGTTGTTGAATATGTTGATAGTTATGGAGAGAAACATACGCAAATTATGCCAGATAGAATATATGAACCTATTAATTATAAACAACAATATAGAGGAGATTCTGCGTATAGGCCAAATGTATGTTCTTATGGCACTAAGCAAATAGTAAATCCTATATATTTAAGTGCTGATGGTACTGATTTACGCGAGGCTATTGAGAATACGCAAGTGGGAAGTATAATGCCTAAGTTTGCTTATAGAGAATATGAAGATGTAAAATAAAATATTTATTATATATAGAAATATAGATAATATTAAGTTAAGATGCAAATACATGTAGATGGCGGAAGCACTAAGGTTTATACTGGGCCTAAAAAAGGCAAATTTTATATTAATAAGCACGGTAAAAAGGTTTATTTGAATCGTGCTATGTTAAATGACGAGATTCCATACAAAAAGAAACCCGCAGCAAAAGCTAAGAAACCCACTAAGTCCAAGAAAATGACCGAACCTCAAGTAATTATGAATGAATAAGTAAATTATTTTTAATATATTTATTAAAAATAGATTATGTCGGCTATAACTATTAATAAAATTATTAAGGATATTGAAATAAAAAAGCTCAAAGAATTATATACAGAATATAACAGTGTTATTAAACTTATTTCTAAGTTTATTATAAAGAAAAATCTAATACTTTATGGCGGTTTGGTAATTAACTTGATATTGCCTAAGAAATATAGATTCTATAAGGAATACACTATAAATGATTATGATTGTTTTTCTAAAAATCCCGTAGAAGACGCTTATGAACTCGCTAAATTAATTAAGAAAGCTGGATATAAATATATCAAAATCAAGCGCGCAATTCATCAAAATACCTATAAGATTTCAGTATATGGTAAGCAATTTTTTGATATTACATTTTTAGAACCGGCAATTTTTGATATTTTGTCTAATTACATTAAAAATAATAAAGGTGTCTTAAAATATTACAAGGATAAATACAAAATTATACCTATTGAAATGATTAAAGAGAATCTATATTTTGAATTAGCAAGACCAATACAATCAGGGTTTAGATGGGAAAAGCTATATAATCGTATGGAACTTGTAAATAAGTTTTATCCTACTGAAAAAAGCGAGGAGATATTGAAATGTATTCCAATTAAAAAAGAATATTCTGAAATTGTTAAAAATATACTTGAATATGTTAAAAATAAAAAAATGCCTATTATAGACAGCTATTCTATTAAGATTTATAATAATTGTTCTTTCTGTTGCTATCGTTTAACAGAGAACTCGGTATATATTACTGTATTAGTTAAAGATATTATAGAGGTCTATAAAGATATAAGAGGTTTATTAAATATGAGTAATAGCAAATATGATATCAAGGTTATTAAAAAAGGCGTAAATAATTATAATAAATATAGAGAGTATGATATTACTATAATAAATAGAGATACTAAACAGGCATTCAATATAATAAGAATTATAGAAATAAAAGATCACTGTTTTTCAACTACTGTTAAAAACAATTTTACATTAGGAAGTATAGATACTTGTCTATATTTCTTATACTATAATTATATCAAAAATAAGATATATTATAACAATAATATTGCCGCATCTGAAAACATCTATTATATTAATCAGTATGAAAATAATATAATAGACGGCAAAATAAAAGAAAATCTCAATGAAAGACTTATGAAAAACTGCTATGGAGATATTGATTATGAACACGAATTAAAAAATATCTGGAACAAAAGATTAACTCTCGATTATATCTAAAATATTTTACTATTACAGTTGGTTAATCATCCTTATTTTTATCATATATTATCTGTTGAATAATATTTTTAATACCTGAATCAATCTCTTTATCTATTTTATATGCTTTTTTATCATTAACATTCTCTTCAGTTCCTTCGGTTCCTTCTGTATCTGTATCCGGAGTATCCGCCGAATTGCTTCCTGAATCTTCTATAAAATACTTTACGGCATTGTTAGCAACCGCCGTAGCTGCTGCCGTTGCTGTAGATACTGTATATATACCCATATTATAATAATCATCCTTGTCTTTAATAGGGCCTGCCGGCTGATGTGTGTAATCATTATCAATTCTGCTCTTTTTTTTACAAGGTTCATACGGATCTCTATCAAGGTCGCTATCACTACTTGTCCTTCCACTATCATTCTCAGTATCTGTTTTATCCTTGACTCCTGTATCATTAGTATTACTATCGGTTTCTGTTTCCGTCTCAGTTGTTTCCGGTTCTGTATCGGCTCCTGTGCTAATTTCTGTACTTTCTGTGATTTCAGAATTACTGCTGTTATCATGGCATTCGTAAATATTGTAATCAATTATAATAATTTTCTTTTCCTTATCAAGAATAATTTTGTCGCTTTTATTAAATGTGTCAATAAACTCAATCATTCTAATTTTTTTAATCTTTTTCATATTTAATGAATCATTATCAATAAGAAGTTTAATAGCCTGGCTTTGAATGCTAATAATAACATCGTCATAATATGGCAATATACAGTTTAAACACAGATAAAATGATGCCAAGAAGTTATAATAAATTGTTTTGTAATTATTAATAACATTCAATCTCATCATCTTTATAAGTAAATATATTATATATAATTATCCATATATATTTTTTTTGATAGTATAGGCACATATTGTCATATTGAAGGATTCTTCGTTTAAATAATCACCAAACTTTAATATATTAAAATCCTTGTCTCTTATTGTTATTGTAAATCTATTACAAGATGTTTCGGGGGGATTTAATATGTAAACAGTAGGATCTGTCCAATTAGAACTTGCGAGAGAATAATAATTTTTAATTTTGTATAATACTAAGCTTGATTCGGTTGTCCCAGAGTAATTCAAAGTATCAAAACACTTGACTGTATTATAATTAACAGTACTATTACACGAATCATATTTGTTAATATAAGAATGAACTCTGTCATAGTTGTTTAGTTCAACATAGAATGTACTATTGTATGTTATTCTCCGTACAGGTTTAAAATATAATATTGCCGTTTTAAAATAAATTATTTTAGGAATATAATAGTATGTATCAGTGCCATTTATAGGAATGCTAATATAGTTTCCTGAAACCAAATTAGCAGTTGTTATAGTTCGCAACTGCTCCTTTGTAATTTCTATGTTTGTTGTATCGCTCGCATTAAGAAAAGTATTTCTTAGTGAATTTCCGGTTTCTAAAGTTTTTATTAGTGTGGCATCAGGAGCCGTATTAGCAGTTGTAGATTTTTCCCAATATAAACCTGGAATTAATTTTACAAAATTTGTTATTACTGGTGCCGAATTACCTATTATATAGTTATTATATTCAACTCTCGTTAGGTTTATAACAGTATCAGTAGTACAATATTTTTCTAATAATTTAATATTTAGATTGGCATTGACATATTCTGTAGTATTAGCAGGTTGCGTAAAACCTACATTACTCCACATTAGCCCCGGAACTAATTCTACATAATCCGTCGCAAGTATTATATGATTATTTGTATGAACTCCTTCTAAGTTGAAATCAGTATATTGTTTAGGTGTTATTTCTGTATTGGCATAATCAAGAAATGTTGTTAGGGCTGTATTCGTTATTTTGTCCCCTGATGGTGCTACTGTTCCTACATATTCCCATTTTAAACCGAGCTTTCCATTCAATACAAGAGAACTTTCTATTATTTTGACACTTGTCAGGTTCTTTATCTTTTCGTCAAACTTTATATTAAAGCTAAATTCATCCTTATTAGGAAATATACCATTTCTTGAATCTAAATATATAATCTGTTTATCATAATCTGAAGTATTATTTAAATCTACTATCATAGTTTATAATAATAACAGTAAGAGCCCTTATATTATATTATTATTTTATTTTTACTATTATAATTACATTTACTATTATAATTATGTAACTTTAATAAATACCCGTCATTATACTAATAATAAAAATATAAAATATGTGTCATATAAAAATATATAAAGATTTTACATATATTATATGTATAAGAAAAAAGAATAACAAGTATAATGACAGATTGCAAAGATATTGCCGCGGGTTTTGATATTGGTACTACTACTAGTTGTGCTGCTATCTGGATTAACGACAGGGTTGAAATCATCCCGGATACTCAAACCGGCTCTCGCATAATCCCATCATATGTATCATTTAGTGATGAAGAAAAACTAGTAGGCGACGCGGCAAAAAATCAATCTACTATGAATCCCAAGAATACTGTATATGACACTAAGCGTCTAATTGGCAGGAAGTTTAATGACAGTGTTGTTCAAGATGATATTAAACTGTGGTCTTTTAATGTAACCGGCGATGCTAATAACAAGCCATTGATTAATGTTAAATACAAGAAGGAAGATAAGAGCTTTCATCCCGAAGAGATTTCTGCTATGGTAATTCAGCGTCTTAAAGAAACTACCGAATCATTCTTGGGTCATCCTTTGAAAAAGGTTGTTATTACAGTTCCTGCGTATTTCAATGATTCGCAAAGGCAGGCAACAAAGGATGCTGGTGCTATTGCTGGCCTCGAAGTTCTCCGTATTATTAACGAGCCTACCGCTGCGGCAATTGCTTATGGTTTGGATAAGACGGGTGATAAAAAGGAACGCAATATTCTTGTATTTGATTGTGGCGGTGGCACTCACGATGTATCTATTCTAACGCTTGATGGAGGTATTTTTGAGGTAAAGGCAACAGGCGGTGATACTCATCTCGGTGGCTCTGATATTGATAATATTATTGTAGATTATCTATGTGATGAAATCAACAAGAAATATAAGAAGAATGTTCGAGAAAATGCTCGTGCTCTAAAGCGTCTCAATATTGCTGCTGAAAAAGCCAAAAAGAACTTGTCTTCAGCTACTACGACTACTATTGAGGTAGATTCTCTTATTGATGGTGTTGATTATAATACTACACTTACACGAGCCAAGTTTGAATCACTTGCCGACAAGGTTTTCCAGAGAACACTCGAGCCTCTCGATCGTCTGCTAAAAGATGCTAAGATGAGCAAAGGTGATATTGACGAGATTGTATTGGTTGGTGGTACAACTCGTATTCCTCGCGTCCAAGAGCTATTGTCTGGATATTTTCACGGAAAGCAATTGAATAAATCTCTAAATCCTGATGAAGCTATTGCGTATGGTGCGGCTGTTCAAGCGTCTATTCTAACTGGTCAAGGAAATAGCAAGACTAACGAACTACTTCTTTTGGATGTAGCTCCTCTTTCCCTTGGTATTGAGACGGCGGGAGGTGTTATGACTAAAATCATTGAACGCAATACTACTATTCCTACTAAGAAATCACAAGTATTTTCTACATATTCTGACAATCAGCCCGGCGTTGATATCAAGATTTATGAGGGAGAGCGTGGATTTACTAAGGATAATAATCTTCTAGGAAGTTTCCATCTTGATGGTATTCCACCTATGCCTCGTGGTCAAGCACAAATTGAGGTATCATTTGATGTTGATGCTAATGGTATTATGAATATCACAGCAGAAGAGAAATCTACTAAGAAAACTAATAATATTACTATTACAAATGATAAGGGGCGATTGTCAAAAGAGCAGATTGAGGAGATGATTAAGAAGGCTGAGGAATATAAGAACGAGGATAATAAGCAAAAAGAGCTTATTGAGACAAAGAATGGCCTCGAAAATTATCTATATAACCTAAGAAATTCTATGACTAAGCGTGCGGATTCTCCTCCAATTTTGGATGAGGTTAAAAAGGAGCTTGACCCTATCATTGACGAAGGCTTGAAATGGTTTGATGAAAATAAGAGTAGTGATGTTGAAGTCTATAAAAATAAGCAAAAGGAACTTGAAGAGAAGGTTAATCCTCTAATGCAAAAACTGTATAGTCAAGGTGCTCCTCCAGGTGGTATGCCAGACGGTATGCCTGGCGTTGATGAGAATGACGAGGAAGATGAAGATACTGACGAGACTGATAAAGCTGATGTGACAGCGTCCGATAAAAAGAATGTGGTAGTTGAAGAGCTTGATTAGGGTAGTTGAAGTTTATATTTATGATGATGGTTTCATAGCCGATGAGTTTGTAAATATCATTATCATGCCCACGATTATTATTAATAAAGCAATAAGCATATAGCAAGCTAATACGATGTTATAAATCCAATAAACTTCTCTTACAATATCCTCGCTACATACACAATTTATTTCTTTTAATTTATTAATAAATATTATAACAATAATAACATTAATAATTGTAAATATACCAAAAACTGCTCTTATATTTCTGTAAATACTGTATAATGTATTATTAGCAAGATCTAATATAGATACATTAGAAGTTAATATATAAATAGTAATTAAAATATCAATACATATCAATGGTATAACTACATATAAATAGTATTTAATATATGAACGCATATAGCTTTCACTGCAAGCACAATTTATAGTATCTAATTTATGAATCCATTGTATAGCATAAACATTTATAATTAATATTATAATACCCACGATTAAATTTAAAATCATAAAGTTTCTAACAGTATTGCCTACACTTTGGGCAACAAGCTCTCTATTATTAAATGCTTCTGTTAAAGGCGATCTAATCATTTTTAATTCTTCCATAACTTTTGAGCCCTTTGAGCCCTTTGAGCTTTTTTTAGTATTTGATTTTGAATCTCTTTTTTTTGCCATTATCTACTAATATAAGATATAAATATTAGTTAGTATATAAAATATATTAATGCAGGGATTGGCAAATTTAGGTTTTACCTGTGCTATAAATAGTTTAATACAGATAATATGCAGAAATGATTTACTACGAGATACTATAATTAATTATGAGTTAGAAGATAACTCTTTATTAACTAATTTAAAAGAGGTACTCGTTTTGATGCATATAAATAATAAATCTATTATTCCAAAAAAGTTAGTGGCTAAGCTCTATAGTATTTTTGGTAATATTTTTAATTACGGGGAACAAATTGATATTACTGAGCTATGGATATTTATTAATCAGCAAATAATAAGCGAAATCAATAAAGAAGCGAGATATTATAATTTAATATTTGATTTTGATTATTTAAAAATAAATAACAAAAATATAATTAACGGTATTGCGTATGATAAAGAAATAGATTATAAAAATGCACTTAATAATAGCAATTTTCTTAATGATAAGTTCGCGTATGGCTATATACAACATAATGAAAATAAGATATCTAAATGGCAGCAAATAACTCAAGGCTTCATTCTCAATATTACTACTTGCAAGAATTGTAATAACTCTCTGTTTAACTTTGAACCATTCTATGCTCTTTATCTGAATATTCCAGAAAACTCGCAAAATATAAGCGTAGTATCTATGATACGCGAGCTATTTATAGATGATAACTATAATAATGACTGGGTATGCGACAAATGCAAGTGTAAAACAGATTATATTAAATCTACAAAAATATGGAGATTGCCAGATATCCTCTTTGTTATAATCAATCGCTTTATTAACCCTAATATTAAAAATGATACACCAATAGATATTAATCCCAATATATGCTTCAGTAAAGGAACAGTATTATTTGATGTGGAAAATGATAAGAATTATAAGTTGGCATCAATGGCTTTACATAGCGGAAATACTTCAGGCGGACATTATACGGCCATTTGTGAAACGGACGGGGACTTCTTATTATATGATGATACTAATATATCACGTGTTGATAATTTCTTAGAAAAAAATAAAAATGTATATATGCTGTCATATTCTATGGTATCTTAGGGTCATCACAAATTGCTATTTAATTTATCGGGGATACCATGGCCAAATAATATCATATAGATTAATATTAAAGCCGATATTAAAATACTACGATTTTCTGCCACAGTTTCTTTTTGTTTAAATACGAAGACCATTAAAATATACAATATTAAACCTATTATAACCGAATGTAATAACATAATTAATCCTCTTTCCATTTTGTACTATCTATTATAATATACTAAAATAAATTATTGTCAAATATAATATCATTATACATATAACGACTATATCCTTTCCGTATATTCCGCGTTTTACATAATATTTTCTCATAACATCTGGATATATCTCCCTTCCCAAAGCAATTCCATTTGATATAGCACTTTCTATACTATTGAATGGAATATAGCTTTTTCCGTTATGTGTTCCAAGATTGTAAAGATTTTCAATGCTATTACTTTTAAATGCTATGTAATTTTCGGCAAATGCGTTATAATATGCGTTATCCTTGCATCTCCACATTTTATTTTTGTCATCATAATAATTATTAGGATTTATGATGGCATAATATTCGGCATCTATATAATTTATATATGATAGCTTAAGTTGCCTATATACTTCTTTTATCAATTCATTTTCATCGCGACATTCATTCGCCGTCTTATTATTATAAGAACTACGTGTATCACATTGTGTTATCATAACGCTCAATATAGGATAGTTGCTGTTCTCAATTTTTTCACAGTATTCTGATATGTTTAAAGCTGTTATTCCCCATTCAGTTATTAACACAAGTCCATTATGCGATAGTATTTCTACATAATCTGTAAAACGATAAGTTATACAAATTACATTTTTATATTTAGTATTTTCTTTCCAGTTTTCAATCTCTTCGTAATCTCCAAAAGCATATTTCAACACATTATTATCTTCATTATAATCACCACAATTATTAACATTATTTAAGAATTTTACAAGTGCCGTCGGAGGAATTGCGAGGACAATATTAACACAACCATAATTTTTGCCACTATACAATTCTACACACGATACACTATTATCAATTAAATTGATGTTTTTAATACTATCAGAAAGAATAAACTCAACGCCTCTATTTTCTAAATACTTTTTCCATACATTAAATAAAAAGTAGTCTTGAGGCTTAGATGATACTAATATTTTGCTATTAAAAAGGATATCATATAGCTTGATGAATTTATTTAGGCTGTATGATTTACTATTACCTTCATCTATATATACACAGATATTGTCTATAATATCTATTGAACTTGTTGAAAATTTATAAAATATTAGATAATCATATAGTATAGTCGTTTTCCCGTAATTATCATTTAGCAAATATTTACAATAAGCACATAGCAATATATATTTTTCATATATACGAAAACTGTTTTTGAATAATAAGTTATTAATAAAATTATATTTATATCTTGCGAATATATCCTTGTAATCAATCCCAATTTCTTTAATAATGTCTAAAAAATTGTAGAAGGCCGTCATATAAATGCGAGGACCACATTCACTATATGTTCCATAGTAATCCCTTTTAGCACGATGAATACCACCTATTTCTTGCTCTTTATCAATTACCAAGATATTTCTATATATGCTACTTGATACATGGGCTAATGCTAATCCCGAAGGGCCGGCGCCCAATATAATTAAATCATAATATTTCATATTATTTTCATCAGTATTCATATAAATATATCTTTATATTTATATATATTAAAATGGAATATACAAATAATGAAATAGTGTCTCTGGAAATATTTGATGCTACCGAAGAAAATGCCGATAAAAAGATTGTTATTAAAATAAAGTACGATAATGATGCCCTCGAGGAGCTCATAGTATCTCCTGAAATGTATGCGAATATTAAAGCTAAATGGCTTGTTGAACAGCCGCCATTTATATCTGATCGTTATAAAAATATTATGAATAACATTATTTTAGGATGTATCCACAAAAATGAGAGATGTATAAGTGAGCTCAACTCTTATTTCTCAATAGGCAACGAGGTTGATGTTATGGCATTCTTTAATTATATGAGAAAACGAGATTTAACCGAAGAAAAAAAGAAGTGGCGTAAAGTATCTTAATCTCCTCTATCCGTTATTATCTTATTTTTATCTTATTTACTAATAATAAAATGCGTAGCTATATTAAATTAATAGCTTTGATGTTATGTAATTTAAGTATGTTAGGTAGGGCATTTGTTAATATAAATGTATACGGAACAGGACTATATTTGCCATACAGCATAGGTGTTGTGGGATATATTAAAAATAATATACCTATTCCTGATTATAACATTACCGGGATATCAGGAGGGGCATGGTGTTCATTATTATATACACAAGAAGATGATATGTCAAATCATGATACTATATGGGATTATTCAATCGGCAAAGAAGTATCGCGTATATGCTTACATAATGATTTACGAGTATTTCAAAATAATGTTGGGAAAAATATGAAACTTAGATATGCCGGCAAAAAACCTCTGAATCTTGATAAGATATCTATAGTATCTACTAATGTTAATAAACTCTATAATATGAAAAATGAAAAACACAGTAATTTTGATAATATTGATGATTTAATAGATTTTTGCCTATGTAGTTCTTATATTCCTTACATATCAGGAAGCACCTTTTCTAAAAAGTATAAAGGTAGCTTTTATATTGACGGAGAAGTTAAAAGTACTATACACGCAGAAAGTGATAAAAAGAATACTATAGACATAAATAGATTTATGTGGGGCAGACAATTTACACGTAAAGAACTGCTTTATTTAGATAAAGATAAATCTCGCGAACTCTTTACAAATGGTTGGGAGGACACTAAAAATAACAAGGATAAAATATTAGATATTCTAAAAAATTATAAGAGCATTCATTGATAGCCTTGAATATTATAAATAGCCTCTCAATAGCCTCTCAATAGCCTCTCAATCATATCTCTATAATTATTTCTTAGATGACTCGAGCTTTATCTATCGGATAAAGAGACGATTTGCCTTTTCGTAGGATAGTTCTATGTTTCTATCATATTTATTTAATCTCTCTAATCGCATCTGTTCTTCTTTTTCCGCGCGCAATTTTTTGAGTTCCTGTTGTTTAAGCTCTTTGGCACTGAGCTCAACTTTTGCCTTAGTATCACGATATACTTCATATTCCTCAACACTCTTGAACTCCTTCCTATCTTTTATAATAGATGTATCTATTAATCGTGTCCCTTCGTGGGCTTTCATATAATCTGAATATGATAGTGAGTTCGCTTTTTTAACACTACTGCTACTATAATCATCAGGTCTTTTGCTTCCTAATTCAGTAAATTGGAGACTTTTGGCAAGCAATAGAGGTTCTGGTTCTTGATATTTCACTAATTGTTTATTAATAGGCACTTTGCTATTAAAGATATCATTGAAACTCTTATTATCTATCTTATTTTTTTTAATAACCTTATCTATTTTAATGTCTTCACGGACTTTTGAGGATTCCTCCATATTTTTTCCATAACCAAACTCCATTTCTTCGTCATATACTTTACATTTCTCAAAATTTCTATTAAATTTTTGTGAAAATAGCTCAGCATCATTGCCTTCACCTATTCCATCTTTATCTCTGTTCATATTAATGATGCTGGGATGAGGCATCTTATTACTTACTATCTTATCAAAGAAATCACGCGATTGTTTTTTTAACTCTGTATGCGACAAGTCGCTCTCACGCTTTTTGTATTCCAGAGCTAATTTTTCAAAACAATATGTAATAATATTAAATATTTCTTTGTTGCCTCCTGGCTTATCAGGATGCGTACTTATTGCCAACTTTCTATATGTTTCTTTAAGTTCATTCCAAGTGAAGTTTTTGGATATATTGAAAACTTCATAAGGATCTATAGTATCCATATTAATATTTTTTAAATCTATATTAGCAGATTGCCCGCTCTTCTTCATTGCTTCATAATATTGTTGATATGTGTATTGTCTTGAAGATTTAGCCCCCATAGCATTTATAAATATTTATACGCCGTTATTTTATATATATTTTTTTATTATATTATATGATACGCAAAGATTGCGATATTTATTATATATATAAAATATAAAATATTATAATTACTAACACCAACAAAAAATGAATAATATAATAATCCTCGGATGTAATTTTTCGGGATTATATTCTGCTATGAAATGTATTGATAATGGACTTGATGTTATAATAGTTGAAAAAAATAACTCTTGTTGTGAGGAAATTATAAATTATAAGATATTCAATAAACAACATATATATTATATACAATTGCTAAATCGTCTGTCTATTAAATATACCAGTTATAATCTATGTTTTAACGAAAAGCTATTATTTATCATAAATAGTGTATTATACAAAGCTAAACATATTCCTTCTAAGTTTCTTTATATGCAGACATTTGATAAGCTATGTTATACTCTTTTGTCTCAAAGTGATTACAGCTATCTCAAAAAAAATATCAATAAATATGATAATATATATTGTAATATCTCAGCATTATATGGAATATCAATGTTTAGCAATGAAATTAATAGTAATAACGAGTATTTCATAGTAGACGAAGATTATAATATAATTATTAACAGAATGCTGGAATATTTATATAGTAAAAATATAATTATAATGTTTAATACAGATGTGCGAGATATAATTATTGAACCAGATAATAATATAACACTTATTGCTAAATATAAAACAATTCCTACAGCAAAAGCTCTTATTTTAAACTTGTCAAAAGATAATTTGCTTAGATTTAAGTTTATTAGTAAGGATAACCGGCGAATATTAAATAGTGTTAGCAAATATAATATTGATTGTAATAATATATATAATGATAATAATATAATTAATGAACACAATATACAGAATCACTTAATTAATAATCTGAACATCGTATATCCTATTAAAAAGACCTCGCTATATCTATGGAATATAGGAATTAACAATATAATTGTTAGAGAAAAAATTAAAAACCTCTATGGTAATATATTCATATGTAATGAAGCCTATTCTAAAAATGTTTTCTTTGCCAATTATACACTGGAGCTATACGAAGAAATACACAACAAAATTATTAGTCGGTGTAAATCTTGATTTAAAAAATAAAAAATTGATTTATTTATACTTTTAAATATAATTGATGTATATTTCATTACCGCTATATACTTTAACAATATCATTAATGGCCGATGAATTACAGAATGCTATCCTTGCTATTATCAATTATACGAATAATCAACATATTAGAAATCTATGGTTCAGGTATATAGATTACTTCAATATTAATGGAATCTATGATAATTATTATATACTTATAAATCATACTATATTCATTATTATTGTAATATACCTATTATATATCCTAATCTATTTACGTAATACTTATAATCCATATAATGCTCTCAGAATATTCTAATCATAATTTATTCCTTTATTCTTACTTTTGTTCCAGAGTCTATTGTATGTATAGCGTCTGTACTTCCAAAACCACCTGATCCTCGTGATGTAGCAGAATCACACTGCGAATGTGTTTCAGTACCTACTACTAAATCTTCTATAATTATTTTAGGATATATTTGTTTTTTCATAATAATTTGACAGCATTTATATGGCAATACTAATTCCTCGCAATCCTTATTTATTTTTCGCAAAGCAACATATAAATTACCTGTATATCCTTGGTCTATGATTCCTATGCTATTTGCCAATATATATCCCGAACGGCTTATTGAACTTCGAGGAACAATTTCAACATAATATCCATTAGGTATTTCCAATTTAATACCTGTATCATATAAAACAGTATCACTATTTAACCTCTTATATTCTTTGATAATTGTTAAATCCAGGCCAGCATCTGAATAATTATTTTTTGAAGGAACAATTGCGTCAGCGTCTGCTTTATAAATTTTTAACAAAGGATTTTTGAAGCCTTCTGGATTTCTCAAAAAATTGTATATGTCGTCATTGATGTGTAGCTCATCCATATCAGTCCCATTAACATATATCTGACCTAGAAAATCTATCATATTAGAGTTTTTATATTCCAATACATATAATTCGCCAGTATCCGCAGTCTTGCTGTCGTTACAATCTTCTTTTAGGACTTTGTGAGGTGTTTTATAGATTTCTGTAATCTTTTTAAGTGTATTGTAATTATATATTTTTACATAGAGACAATTATTTACAATCTCGCCATTCTTTTCTATGTATGCTTTTACAAAATTATTCAGGATGTTTTTATCGGCATTATATATGGTATTCATATATAATGATAAATCATAATGTTTTTCTTTAACAAGATATAAATCCAAATGTTTAACAAAGATATCTTTGATAATATAGATAGATGATATAGTAAGTTCAATAGTATTCGTGTCGCAATTGAATTGTACCTTCCCAAGCTTCTTAAAAATCTCAAGAATTTTATCAATATTTTTATAATATTCGTAATTATTGATTTTTTCCTTATTGAAATTGATTTCTATAATAATTTTATCACAACAATTTTCTTTGATATTAAATACAATTAAACCCAATATATATGCCTTTTCATAAGTATTAATTGAAGAAAAATAACTATGTTCATATATCGTCATAAATACTTGTCTTACCTATTAATATTCTTATTATCTTAATATCGAAATAACTTTATATATTTTATGTTTTTATTATTTCTTGATATTCTTTGATAATAAAAATGTTCCAATATAAATAAAAATTGATACCAAAATATACAAATAATATTACTATCACAGTCTCAAAAGCCGAACCCCTCGACATCTACAAAGTCTCAAAAGCCTTTTCTAAGTTTTACAAAGAACAGATTTAGAATAATGTCAGCAGAATATGTCAAGTATCTTGTGGATAATAAGGAAATGATTAACCTAGAGGCCAAGATGTATGCTGAGTTTTGGATGCGTGAAAATGTTAGGATTCACGAAGAGTTCCCCGAACTTTCAAGTATTGAAAAAGTTTCCAAGTTGGCTGATGAATGGAGGTCTTATACGGAAACACCCGAATATAATGCTCGTCTTGAGACTCTACTTGCCAATGTAGATTAAATAATATAAGATATGTGTATATATAATTTTGTATTATATTTTGTATTTTGTATTTTATATTTTGTATTTTGTATTTTGTATTTTGTATTTTTTATAGATAGAATCAATAGATAATAGATATATCAAAGATATATAAGAGATATATAAGAGATGACCGAGAAGCATATTAATCTTGATAAGTTCTATACAAACAAAGATATTGTTAGTATATGCTATGATGCTATAAAAAAACATCTGGATATTGATAAAAAAGAGCTAATAATAGAGCCAAGTGCCGGAAATGGAGCATTTATAAATGTTATTAAAAAGCTCTCAAATAATCATCTTTTTTATGATATTAAACCGGAAAATGAAGAGATAATTAAGAAGGATTTTTTGGATTTACGCTTTGAAGATTGTAATGGCATAGCTGGATGTCATATTATAGGTAATCCACCATTTGGCAATAAATCTTCAAAAGCTATTGCGTTTATCAAGCACGCTACTAATATTCTAATGGCAAAGAGCGTTTCCTTTATATTACCCATAAGTTTCAAGAAAGCAAGTTTGCAAAAATCATTCCCTCCAAATTATCATCTTGTATATCAAACTGTCCTCCCTCCTAATTCATTCACACACTTTGGCATCCCTAAAAATATAAAAACGGTTTTTCAAATATGGATAAAGAAGAGTAGATTGCGAAGAGTTGCTGACAAAATTACACCATATTCGTGGTATTCTTTTGATAAAAAAGAAAATGCCAATATATCTATAAGACGCGTCGGTTCTAAAATAGGATTCGTTAAATTGCGTGAAGAAAGCGATAATGCTAATACGCATTGGTTTATTAAAACAGGGACTTCTGTAGGAGATATAAACGAATTGCTTAGTAAATTAAATAGCCTAAGGTTTAATAAAGAGAATAATATAGGCCCTCTTAGTATATCAAAGCAAGATATAATTAAAAAATACAATTCCATAAGACTTGTCTAGCCAAGCCAAGCCTAGTCTGCGAAGTATGCGAGGCTATGCTTCTATGACACGAGGTAATTCACTATGATTCATTTTATATTCTCGTGCTTCTTTTTTATCAGCATTATTGCTATCTATCTCCGGAACATAATTTAACAGAAAGTTAAGACCATCATTCTCTTTAATTTTTTCCTCTCTTGTATGTTTATTGGTTTTCTCAGATAATTCAGGGTTTTTACTAATTATATCTCGGCGTATTTCGTTATATAATTTTATGGATATCTCATCTATTTTTCCTATGACATTTATCTCCTTACTCGTCCAGCCTTTTGATATATCTTGCTTATGTATATATATACATAATAACCCGAGAGAATATAATAACCCCTGTCTTTTAATTTTATATTTCTTCTTATATTCGTAATTATATAATTTAAAAGCATTTTCAAATACCTTCTCTTTATACAATATACTATATACACCCCATATAAACCAAGATATATCATCATCTGTGCTATAAAACTTTGTTTCTATTCTTAGCTTCTTACGCAATATATAATCTATTACTAATCGCAAATTATTAGATATTTCAACGAGTTTATCTATATCATCGCACGATAAATCGTCCGTTGTTTTAATAGTTTTTATGATTATCGCAATAATCATAAGAGCCGTATTATAATTCTCGTGATTATGAGGAGGCAGAATGCCATCAAAACGCATTATACCATTTTGCGATAATTTCATATCATTAGCATTTAATATATGAGCTATTTTATTTTTAAGCAGAGCTATTGACATATTACCACATTTAGCTACCGGATGTTTATTATAAATATCACATAAAATACATAGTTTAGTTATAATTATATAGATATTTTTAATAACTATCTTATCAGTATCTATCATATTTGATATATCTTCATATATATCTGCGAGTTTTCCAATATCCGTAATATATATAAAGGTTCCTATATAGGAACACACATCAATATAAATTAATTCCAATATATCAAATGATTCATCTATAATTATCATTTGAGTACTCAATAATATGCTGTTTTGTATATCTCCATTACATATAGATGTAAATAAATCATCTTTTGTCATAGCATTTACAATATAAAAGGATTATATATAATCTAATATTTACGAATATATCTAAGAGATTCTAAGAGATTCTAAGAGATTCTAAGAGATTCTAAGAGATTCTAAGAGATTCTAAGAGATTCTAAGAGATTCTAAGAGAATATCGGAAAATAAGAGAAAAATAACGTGTGTCATAGTGTAGCGTCGTGTAGTTTAGAAGGGCAAAAAGATAAATAACAAGCCTATAAATATTATTAAGAAGCCTATCAATACTTTAATAGGCAAAATCTCTTGTAATATCAAGAATGAGGCTATTAATGTTATAACAGGTGCCAATGATACTATCAAAGACATTATATTGACATTTGCTTTGTTATCTAAAGCAAAAATATACAAAACATTTGCGACATATACAGAAAAGAATGATATTACTATCAGGAATGGTATATATTTGCTATTTTTTTGTATATCGCCATATATGTTATTTCTTTCATATACAATAATATATATTATGCTTGTCAAGAAATATACAGAGGCCTGTGTTAAAATTATAATATACGGTGGTATATTTTTTGAAAGAATATACTTAAATAATACAGGTGAAATACCCCACAAAAAAGCTATAACAAATGCTAAATATGTATAGTAATTCATATCTAATCTATTAAATTATTCTATAATAAATATTATAGTCCGTCGGGGATTAGGCGAATATGTTGCTTTTATGGGTTGTTATGAAGGTATTGTATATATTGATTAGTTTATAGCATTTTATTATTGTTACTTCGGATACATTACATGCTTTGGCAAAGTTTTTCTTTGAATATCCGAGTCCTTTGACTGTTGAATAATAATATAAAATGCCAGCAGCAGATGAAGTTGGCGAATTGTCATTCATTATCTCGTTTTCTTCTATCAATTTAACAAGCTCTTTACATTTGTTAATATCATATATAGACATATTTAGATTGTTTCCATATTGTGATATGAAATCAATAGGATTTGGCGAAGATACGTTGAGTTGTAGCAGAGTTTGGAATCGCGTATTGCCTTTATTTAATGTAACGTGCGATATATTAAACATAGCAGCAATATCTTTGGAACTTTTAGGGATTTTATTAATTAAACAGGCGTGATATATACAAGAAGCAATCAGACCTTCTTTATTATCGCCTCGGGATATTTTCTTTTCGGATGCTTGTTTATATAGATTTTTTGCGTCATCTATTACTTTCTGTGGTATTCCATTATTAATAGTATTCGCTGTCATTTTATCAAAGACATTCCATAATGTTCTTTCGTCATAGGGCATACTATTCCACATCTGGAACTTGCGAATTATGCGCATATCTATATTATCCTTGTATCCGCTTCCAATCATAGAGCCTATTGAAGATTTTGGAAGAAGGTTATTAGTCGGCATTCCACAACGCGAAGGATCACCGTCGCGATTATCTTCGTTTCCGTAATATCTCCATTCTGCCGTATTCTCAATAACCTTTGAGATAATTGAACTACACTTTTTACAAATATGCATATTGTCTTCTATCAAATAATCCATAGAACCACACTCGCATTTTATTATATTCTCACCGGCTTCATTGTCATCAATACTATTACTTATTTTATTCTGTTTGTCATCTTCGTTTTTTATTTCCCTAAATAACTCCCACATTTCATCGTCCATAAGTAATATTTGGTATTAATGACAACTAATATATAAGGTTTATCAATTTTTATATATATTTTATTGTAAAAATTGATTAATATATATATTTCTTATATAATATCCTGAACAATGAATAGATCTATAACATTTAGATATATTTCTGTATTGTCGGTTTTACTATCGGCTTTCATAGCAATTGCTGATTGTTATATTAATTCTGCTATATCTACGACTATGTTAAGTAATCCAAGTTCTCCAAGTTCCACAAGTTCCACAAGTTCCACTAGCATTCGTAAAAAGAATGTTGTTAAAAAAAATAATTCTTATCGTCGCAAGTTTGCTAATGAAAATGAAAAATATTTATATGGCAATTATTTAGTTACTCTTAGAAAATTAAAGAGAACTATTAACTGTAATAAAATATTTAATAATATGACAGAACTTACAAAAGATGCAACAGAAGCAGCAGAAGCAATTATTGCTTCCGGAGGTACGGGAGGTACGGGAGGTACATTGGATAAATCAAATGGAGACACGAGAGATATTAAAGGAATTGCCGACGATATCTATTTTAACATAATGAATAATACGATAATCAATAATGACCAATATATTGCCAAAAGTATTAGTTTAGCTAATATTAAGATTGATGTCTCAACTGTTAAATATATTCAGATATCTACGAAAAATGATACTATAACTATAGAATTGGATAAAAATAATGATAATTCAAAAAATACCGACAATGGATTTATTAATTACGATTTAGGAAAAATAGATTCCCTAATTAGCGCAATATCTATTCTAATGAATTTATTGAATATTCATTAGACACGGTCGCGAATATCGCGAATTTCCTTACGAAGTTCGCGAACTTCCTGACGAAGAACATTTAGTTCATTGCGAATATCATTATTGATATTGCGAGATTCCGGTTGAATATAGGGTTTTGATTCGTCCTTGTTATAACGATTTGGGCGTTTTCTAGCACTTACTTTTGTAAAATATTCATCACGTTTTACTTTGAATTCTTTTAGGTCATCTGGATTTACATCATATTTGGCAATTAGTTCGTTTTCATCGGCATTTTCATGCTCTACAAGACGGCAAATATATTGATAAATGCGCGTTTGGATGCTTCGAGAAGTCCTTTTTAGTTCTGCGGCAATATCTTCGTATGAAGATTTTTCTGTTCGCATTGAAAGAAGCTTCTCTTCCTCTCCTTCTTCCCATCCAAATCCTGCCCTAGATGTCTGCTCATTTTTTCTCAATTCATCAAAGTGTGATTTCTTGCTGTATCGTCTCGCCATCGTGTTGTTATATAGTGTTTGTTTGTCGCCCTTAGCTATCTATATATAGCGTCTTCTTTTTATATACTTTTGAAATTTATTTATATTAAGTTAAAATCTATTAATAGCCTCTCAATAGCCTCTTAATAGCCTCTCAATAGCCTCTCAATAGCCTCTCAATAGCCTCTCAATAGCCTCTCAATAGCCTCTCAATAATTATTATAAAAATACTTAGATTAATATAGAATAACAGAACAGTTCTTGAGACACTAGAATTTTAAGATTTTTTCATTTTTAAATTTGAGTACATCTCTTGATTTATTTTGTAATTTCTAAAAAACTTTTGAAATTTTTGAAAAAACAAAAAGATGTACTCAAATTT